>Ga0097691_1001269_pt1 | contig 19064 bp, 11 predicted proteins | sample NGESurdeep072012_8_FD_72858 | JGI IMG/M metagenome (GOLD analysis project Ga0097691, IMG submission 72858) | Arctic peat soil microbial communities from Barrow, Alaska - NGEE Surface sample 210-1 deep-072012 | ecosystem: Environmental > Terrestrial > Soil > Wetlands > Peat ... | reverse complement strand
AGCCGGCAGCAGCCGGCGGGCCCGCCGCAGCCAGAAGGCACTGAGCTTGATGCGGGCAGCCCTGGCCCACTCGCCGAGCAGCAGGCCGGTGATCAGGTAGCCGGACAGGACATAGAAGATGTCGACGCCGACAAACCCGCCGGTCATCCCGGCGATACCGAAGTGGAATCCTATGATGAGCAGCAGCCCGACGGCCCGGACCCCGTCGAGGGCCACGACCCGCTCGGTACCGGTAGCCGACCGGGAGGCGTGGGGGTACGCGGCGGTGTCAGGCAGGTCGATCACGGACACGGTCCCTTCCGGGTCCGGCCGGCTCCCCTTCGACGTCGCTCCCCCGACACTGCCCGCTGCTCCCCCTCGGCGGACCGGTCCGCCGGACGTCACAACTTACCGGCCCGGCCACCCGGGCCGCAGGCAGCTCCTCTCTTGTCACCCGGTAGCCGGTGGGGCGAGGATGCACGCCGCCGAGGCGGCGATGGAGTCCACCGTGCCGTTGGACGGCCCGACCGTGCACGCGTTCAGCTGGGCGGCGCCGGGGTCGACCGCGGGCGGAGCGGCGTCCACGCCGCTCCACACCCAGGCATCGGCCCGGTATTCCGGTAGTTGCCCGGTGGCCGCCGTCATGAGCACCACGATGGTGCGGACCAGGTAGATCTGCTCGTAGCTCGGAAGGTGGGCCGGGTTCGGGAGGACGACGCCGGTCACCCCCCAGCCATCCAGTGCGGAGCGGACGGCAGCCACCTCTCCGGGCACGATGTCCTGGGGTCCGCCGGCCACCGATACGTCCGACAGGTAGCGCTGGCCGTCGAGCTCCTTGCCCGCCCGGCTGAGCACCGAGTTGGGTCCACCGCCCCCGACCATAGCGAAGGACATCCGGTCGACGGCCTGCCACGTCATGTTGCTCTGGCGGAAGGCGAAGGGGAACACCACGAGGACCTGGTGGGCCGGCAGCGCGGGGGCGACGGTGCGGAACCACTCAGGCAGTTGGACCCTCTGGGTGGTCAGCGGCAGTCCGTCGGCGAAGTAGCTCCCGATCGGAATGAGTGCCACGCAGGCCACGGCCACACCCGTGAACCAGGCCACCACCACCCGGGTGAGGGACGGGCGCGGCCGGTCAGCGACAGTGCGGAAGGCATGATCGAGTACGAGGGAGAGCATCACTGCGGCACACAGGTAGACCATCAGGCCGAACCGGCTCGGGATCACATTGCCCATCTGCGGTGCCCGGACCAACAGGCGCCACAGCGTCCAACCGTGGAAGGACAGCCCGAGCGAGAGGAAGGCGCAGACCGTCCCGGTAACGGCGAACAGCCAGAGCCGGAGGTCGCGGTGCCAGATGAGCAGTCCGAGCACGAGCACCGCCAGCAGGCCGAACCCGAGGTACTGCCCCGAAAGGGTCGGTGCCTGGTAGCCACCGTACCGGTGGGCCAGGGCCGTTGCCTGAGCCACGGGGACCATCGGGTGGACAAAGAGCCGGAGGTTGTTGCCGCCATAGCCCAGGTGCACACCGCTGCCCCAGATACCACCCGAAAGATGGGCAGGCCCGGCCAGGGCGAACCACGCGGGGTAGGCCAGGAGAACCGCCGAACTCACGATGGCCGCGGCCCCGCCGCGCAACGCGTAGGGGATCCGGGCGACCAGCACCTTCGGGCGGAACAACCCGGTCACCACGACGAGCACCGTCCCGAAAACCGCGGCAATGGCCATGATCACCAGTACCTCGGTGCCGATGGAGAACTGGACCAGGACGACCACGCCGATGGCCAGTCCGGTGAGCCACGGTCGCCACCGTTGGCGCACGAACAGTTCGTCGAGGCAGAGGACGAAGAGGGGCGGCATGGCGGCCATGCCCAGCATCAGGTGTGCGTCGGTGAGGGCCACCACGACGAAAGGTGAGAATCCGTAGAGCAGGCCCCCGACGAAGGCGGCCGGCGCCCAGGACACCCATCGGCGCAGGAGCAGGTACATGGCGAATGCCGACAAGGTCGGACTGAGGGTCAGGGCCACGTTCAGGGTGGCGATGGGACCGAACAGCCAGGTGACCGGGGCGAGCACGATCCCGATGCCTACTTCCGCCGTGTTGGCGAGCAGGTTGACTCCCCCGGGGTGGAAGAGATAGGTCGAGTAGAGGGGATTCGTCGCGTGGGACAACGCGTAGGCGGGCCACTCGAGGAACCAGGTGAACAACGAAGTGTCGCCGCAACCGCAGGTGGTCACCGATGTCGAGTGGGTCGACCACACGTTCCACCACAGCGCCACTGACAAGGCCAGGTAGCCGATGGCGCCGGCAACCAGCGACGGCCAGCCCCGGACGCGCCCGGATCTCACGGCGCTACCCGTGACGGCCGGTCCGACCGAGTGGGCCGTTCCGGCCGCCTGGTCACCACTGATGCTGGCGTCCGGCTCGGCCGCGTCCACCTCCACCGCATCCCCGTCGACCACCGTCACCCCGTCACCCCGACCGGCTCGTTGGCGGGTGCCGTCCCGGACCGGCTCGCGTCGAGGTCAGGGGCAGCTTCCGCCCGGGCGCCAGCTCCTGCGCTGCGGTCCCCGAGACAAGCGCCGGCCACGACCGCCCAGAAGCCGATGATCCACCAGGCCTCCAGGATCGGGTACTCGGTGATGCGGTGCACCGTGGACAGGATCCATGGTCCGATGGCCCCCGAACCGGTCACCAGCGCGGCACCCACGGCGACAAGGCCGGAGGCGAGGGCCAGCCATCCCCAACCGTCGTTGCCCACCCCGCCCCGTCGCCGCACGCCGGACAGCACGATTCCGCCCACCACCGACAGCGGTACCGCAAGGACAAGGACGTGGAGGTAGGGGCTCATGCCGTGGATGGTGGCACCGGTCCGGTGGGCGAGGTCGGTCGAGGCCGTGAACGTCGAGGTGGCTCCCCGCGCCCCGATGGACTTCATCAGCAATGGCCACCAGGCCAGCGCCACCAGCTCGCACCCTGCGATCACCAGCGGCCCTCTCCAACGGTTCCACGCCCCCCGTAGCCCGGCCCAGCCGATCGACCGCATGGTCACCAACACGATCAAGGCCAAAGCGGTCACGAGTCCCTCGTTCTTGGTGGTGCCGGCCACCAGAATGAGCACGACGGTGGCGGCACGGCTTCCGGCATCGTCGTGGAGCTGCAGTCCGAAGGCGACAGCGCCCACTGCGGCCAGCGACCACAGAGGATCGGCATAACCGTTGGTGAGGAAAGGCTCCGTCACCCCGGCGGCCACGACGATCAGGAGGACGGCGGCGACCAGGCCGACGGCCATCGGGATCCACGGTCGATCCACCCGACGGGCCAACCCGCGGCTGGATTCGACCAGGGCGAGGGCTGCCGCGGCCAGGGCGCAGGCGTTGAGCAGGGCCACGGTGGTGACGCCGAGACGGGCGGTGTGGACCCCCGTGATCTTCCACGCCACGGCAGTCGAGGCACTGACCAATGGCGGGTAGGCGGACTGGGTGAGGATCAGGCCCCGGGCCTTCATGTCGATGAGCAGCTGGCCGTGGCTCTGGAGGAACCAGCCCGGGCGCATCACCCACATGGCGCGGGCGTCAAAGCCCACTGTGGGCGAGCGCAGGCCGCGCAGGCTCCACGCACAGGTGGCGACGACGAGGAGGAATCCGACGATGCCTGCCACCCGATGGACGCCGCCACCTCCGGTGCCGGCCGGCGCACGCCGGGGGCCCAGGTCGGGCCGCACCACCCACACGCCGAACACGACAGCTGCACCCAGGGCGGCGAGGCCGACGAACCAGTCGAGAAGGGAGCCGCCGAAGCTGAGCGACGCGTTGGCCGACAGCGCGGCCACCACGGCCCCAGCCAGTGGAGCCAGGGGCACGGCGAACCACCGGAGGCCGACCGTAGCCAAGACCGGAAGGGCACCGGCGGCGGCCAGGGCGACGACGGCCGCGGTGGTGGCGATGACCGTGCTCACAGCGGCGGGGCAGGTGGCGGGCCCTGGCCCGCCACCTGGGCTCCGGTCCCCAGGCGCTGCGTGGTGCGTCCGTCAGCGGAAGGGTAGGTCCCGACCACCCGGGTGCCGAGGCAGGTGCCGGGTGCCCCCGATCCGTTGTGGAGGGTCAAGACGACGTCGGCCCGGGACGCCGAGTCGGCCACCGTCACCCAGCCGCCGAACCCCTTGATCATGGTGACGGCGTCGGCCAGGTTGGTCCCACCGAGGGCCACCGTCTGGCCGGGACCAACCAGGCTGTGGGCCTGGGTGTCGATGCAGGCGTAGAAGGCGTCGTCGACGGTGGCATTGTGAACGGGGCCGGAGGCGAGCTGGGCGTCGACCGTCCGGTTGCCTCGCACAGCCTGACCGGCCAGGGCCGCCAAGGCGACTGCGGCGACCACGGCGCTCACCACGGTCACCACCACCTTGCGGACCGGGCGCCGGGGCGCCCCGGCGGGAGATCCGACTGCCGTCACGGGCGGTGACGCTACCAGTCGACCCCGGTCAGTCCGCGGCCAGGACGCAGGCCGCCACCCGCTCCATGGCGGCGGGCGACCCGTCGGACCCGAGTGACACGCAGGCATCGACCGCGGCCGGCGCCGGACCGGGGCCGGCCCGCAGGTCGCTCGAGGCGCGGGCCCACACCCACGACCCGGCGACTCTCGCCGGCGCCCGTCCCGTCACCGCTGTCAGGAAGGCGACCGTGAAAGGAACCGAGGTGACCTGGTCGTAGGCGGCCAGTCCGGGCTGGTCGGGTAGGACCGCGGTATCCACCCGCCACCCCGTCAGGGCCGACCGGGTGGCGGCCACGTCGCCCGGTCGAAGGTGTTGGGCGGTGAAGGAATACGACGCCCGGGCGATGGCCTCGGCTCCTGGGCGCTCGGCCCCGGTGCGCTCGATCACACCGCCAGGTCCACCGCCACCGACCATGGCGTAGGGGAACCCGGCCACGGCCTGCCAGGCCATGGCGCTCTCGATCACCTGGTACGGCACTGGAAAGACGAGCAGCACCTGGTTGGGCGCCAGGTGGGGGGCGACCGTGGTGAACCACGTCGGCGACCGGACCGGTTGGGTGACCATGGGCACCGTCGGTGCCAGGTACGTAGCGACGGGCACGAGCCCTACAGCCGCGACCGCCAGGCCCACCGCGCCCGCTCCCCACCGGACAGTCGACGGCACCTCATCGATCCGGCCCCCAGCCGGCCCACCGGTCCGCCGGAGGAAGGCACCACGGGCGTGATCGACGACCAGTCCGAGCATGACAGCCAGGCACAGGTAGGTCACCACCAGGAAGCGGCTCGGGATGATGTTCTCGAAGACGGGCTCGCCGGCCACCGCCTGCCACGGCAGCCACACGCGCCGACTGGCCCCGAGGGAGCCCACCACCGAAATCACGGTCATGGCGCCGAAGAACCACAGCCTGCGATCGCGCCGCCACACCGCCAGGCCGACCACGGCCACCACCACCATCCCGATCCCCACGTACTGGTCGGACAGGGTCGGGCCCTGATAGCCGCCGACCCGGTGAGCGAACGCGGTGAACCCGGCCGACACCGGGGTGGGCCACAGATAGGCCTTGAGCGCGGTCCCCTCGAAGCCCAGGTAGAGGGTGGGCCACACCCGACCCGAGGTGTGGGCGGGACCGGCCAGGGCGTACCACGTCGGCCAAGCCAGCAGCAGTCCGGCGGTTGCCCCTGCCGTGACGAGCCCGGTGGCCACCCGGCGGGCGTGGGCCCGAACTGCGACCCGGTGACGGAGTCCGTAGGCACCGAGGAGGAGGGCGGCGGGCACGGCCATGATGCCGAGCAGCAACAGAACCTCGGTGCCGACGAAGAACTGGACGACGAGGAGCAGGCCGAGCACCAGGCCGACCCGGACCGGCCGGCGGCGACCGAAGAGGAGTTCGTCCACGCAGGCCACCACCAGCGGGGGGATGACTGCCCAGCCCACCATGAGGTGCGCATCGGACAGGGTGACCAGAACGAAGGGCGAGAATCCGTAGAGGAGTCCGCCACAGAACGCGGCCGGCACCCACCTGACCCACCTCCGTAACGCTATGAACATGGCCAGGGCCGACAGGGCGGGGGCCGAGAGCAGTGCGACGTTCATCGAGGCCACCGGCCCGACTACCCAGGTGACCGGGGCGAGCACGACGCCGAGGGCCAGCTCCGAGGTGTTGGCCAGCAGGTTCACCCCGCCGGGATGGGACATTGCCGTCGAGCCGAACGGGTCGAGACCGTGGGCCAGGGCGTGGGCCGGCCAGGCGAAGAACCAGAGGAAGAGCGCGCTGTCTCCACAGCCGCACGTGGTGGTGGCCGTGGGATGGTCGGACCACACGCCCCACCACACCACCAAGGCGAGTGCCAGGTAGCCGGCAGCAGCCAGTGCCAGGGACCGACCACGCCGAGCGGGAACAGTGGGCGCCGGGTCGGCCTCTGGTCCGGCCATCGGCTCATCCATCAGTTCAGCCATCGGTCCGACCCGCGGCGGCAAGGACGCACACCGGCACGGCCAACCGGTCCGGCGACGCCGCCGTCGCACCGGTGGTGCAGCGGGTGAACCCCGCCGCTGACACCGGCGCGGCCGGCGGGGCACCACCCGCTCGGTCCCACACCCAGGCATCGTCGACGTGGGTCGGGAGCGTGCCGAGGACGGCGGTGAAGAACCCGGACGCGTAGGCGCCGCTCCGCCCCTGCTCGTAGACCGGGAGCCCCGGCTGGTCGGGGACGACCACGGTCGTCACCCGCCACAGGCGCATCGCCTCGCGCACGGCGGACAGCGATGCGGCTGTCGGCAGGGGTGCCGGGCCGAGCGGGAGCGACGCGGCCGAGAGCACCTCGAATCCGGGCCGGGCGGCACCGGCCCGGAAGGGCTGGCCCTGCGGACCGCCTCCGCTGGCCTGGGCCCAGGTCATGGCGTTGACGGCCTGCCAGGCCTCGGACGACTGCAGTCCCGAGGACGGCACCGGGTAGGCCAGGATCACCCGACCTGGTGGGAGTTCAGACCCCTGCCGGGCATACCAGGCGGGCAGGACGACGGCCCTCGTGGTCAACGGCAGGTTCGGCCACAGGGCCACCACACTCGGGAGGAGGACCAGCGCCACCAGGGCCCACGCCAGGCCATCCGAACCGACCGCGCCGCCCCCGGCCCGGGCCTCGAGCGCGGCGTGGGCGTGATCGACGACCAGACCGGTCATGACAGCTGCACACAGGGTCACCAAGAAGACGAACCGGACCTCGACGATGTCCCCGACCCAGGGGACGTGCTGAAGGACATTCCACGGGACCCAGTAGCCGTGTCCGGGTCCGAGGGACAGGGCGGCGGTGACGAGTCCGACTGCACCGAACAAGAGGAGCCGACGGTCGCGCCACCACACCACAGCACCACTGATGGCCACCACCGCCACCCCGAGTCCGAGATACCCCAGCCCAACCAGGGCCGCACCCTGGTAGCCGCCGAAACGGAGCATCGACGGCCGAAGGGCAGCCAGACCGCCGGTGGTCACGAAACTGGATGGCGTCGTCCCGTACCGCGACGTCGCCCCGTACGACCAGATGGGACCCACAAGATGCGCGGGCCCGGCCAACAGGAACCACATGGGGTAGGCCAGCACCACGGCCGAGACGGCAAGTGCGGTGCCGACCCCGACGAGGGCAGGGCGCAGCCGGTCGGACAGCTCGTCGGGTCGGGCCCAAGCGGCCCAGGCCACGAGCAACACCACACCGACTACGACACCCAGCGCGGTCAACACCAGGACCTCGGTGCTGATGAAGAACTGGACGACGACCAACACGGCCAGGGCCAGGCCGTTGCGCCACGGCGGACGACGCTGGGTGACCAGCATGTCAGTGAGGATGAGAACGATAAGTGGTGGAACGGCCAGGAAGGCGATGTTGATCTGGTTCAGGGCCAACTCGCTCACCACGAAAGGCGAGAACCCGTAGGCCAGGCCACCGAGGAAGGCGGCCGGCAGCCAGCGCACCCACCGCCGTAACAGGACGAACATGGCCAGGGCCGAGAGGACCGGCGCCAGGGTCAGGGCCACGTTCATCGACGCCACGGGCCCCCATAGCCAAGTGACCGGGGCCAGCACGACGCCGAGGGCTACGACGCTGGTGTCGTCGAGCAGGTTGCTACCCCCGGGATGGAACAACCACGTCGAATACAGCACCTGGTGACCGTGGGTCAGGGCGAAAGCGGGCCACCGGAAGTACCAGATGAAGCGGGCCGCGTCGCCACAGCCGCAGGTAGTCATCGTGGTCGGGTGCGACGCCCAGACCTCCCGCCACAACGCAACTCCCAGCACCAGGTAGGTGCCGCCCGCACTCAACAGTCCGCGGGTGCCACCGGCAGCCTGACGGGCGTCCACTCCGGCGGCCGACGGGCCAGGCCCGTCCACGACGTCACTCACCGCCGGACAGCACGCGGGCCGCAGAGCTGGCGGGCGGCCACGACCGGGTCAGGGCTGTACTCCATGGTGGTGAACGAGAAGCTGTTGCCAACGTTGGCCAACGCCTGCGATGCCGTCAGGGGCGCGGTCACGGCGTGCAGGTAGGCGGCCAACGGGTCACAGCCCATGGCCACACTGGCGGCGGCCACCGACGCATCCGATGGTCCGCCGGGCACCGAGGTCGTCCCGGGCACGCCGAAGCGGGCCAGCATCCACGAGGGACCGACCAACTTCTCGTGGCCCGGCCGGGCGTGGTGGGTCACTGTGGCATGACTGCCCACCGGGTTGGCCAGCGAGTAGGAGTCGTACACGTAGACGTCGGGGCCGGCCAGGTAGCCGATCACCCCGATGGCCGGGAGGTTGACGGCCAACGTGAACGGCAGCGACGACCGGGCCGGCCGGGCGGACGCCGGGTCGATCGGCGCGAACGGGTTGGTGATCACCAGCAGTCGCTGCTGGCCGGGCGGTACCTGATGGGCCATGCGAGCCAGCAATGCCCCCGCCTTACCCGAAAGGGCCCGGGCGTAGTCGCCGGCCGTCACCGGGTGGGCGTTCCTGGTGGCATAGATCCAGCTGTCGCGCTCGTTGGAGATGAAGACGGTCTGGGGAGTGAGGTTGGCGATGGTCGGCGGAACGAACCGCAGCCAGCCGAGGCAGACCACCGACCACACGGCGATGCCCAGCGCCGGCACCACCAGCGCGCCCCGCAGTGACCGCACCCCCACATACACCGGCAGGCACAAGGCGAAGAATGCAGGGAGGAGCAGGCGGGCGTGCATGTAGTCGCCCCCCACCTCGACCACGTAGAGCAGGTCGACCAATCCCACGACCAGTGGCGTGCAGAGCACCAGCACCCCGAGTCGGTCGCCCGCCTGCCACCACCTGGTCACCCGGACTCCTACCACCACTGCGGCGAGGCCTAGCGGCAGCCACAACGTATAGGGCGCCACGAAGTTCCACAGGTAGGTGGCACCTTGCGACCACCACGACGACGATGCGGCCTTGGCCAGGGCCGTCGATGGGACGAGGAGGGCAAAGTAGGCCATGCGGAACAGCTCGTAGGCCAGCGGGACGGCCGCCGCGGCCGCCACCGTCACCACGCACCGCCGCAGCCGACCATGGTTCCTCCCCCACCTCGGCGAGGCCACGACGACCACCAGGGCAGCCACGAAGACCACTGCACTCAGCACCAGCTCGGGTCGGATGAGCGCGCCGATTCCCATGACGACCGCAGCCGGCACGGCGCCGGTCCGCCGCGACTCCACCCGGACCAGCAGAAGGAATGAGCATCCGAGCCACAGGAAGACCATCGACATCTCGAGGCCCGACGTGGCGAACTCCCACACGCCGGCAACCACCGAGACGATCAGAAGACCGAGCGGCAGCACCGTGCCCTCGTCGTGGCGCCCGCCCAGACGGGCCACGGCCACGCCGCCGGCGAGGAACCCACCAGCCGTGCACACCAGGCCGAGGACGACCGAGGTCCACTCGATCGACACTGGGATCACCTCGTGCACCATGGCCACGGTGAACATCCACAACGGGTCGGAGTAGACCTCGACCCGTTCGCCGACGTTGAACACCGGTCCGTGGCCAGTCAGCAGGTTGTGGACCACCCGGAAGTTGATGAAGGCGTCCTCATCGACCCAGCGGTAGGTCCAGGCACCGACCAGGACGATGACCGACGGGACCAGCACCGGCCACCACGAACGGACTCCCCGGCTCCCTCCCGCCTGCGGTGCAGCCGCCGATTCTGCTGCCTGAACCTCCGACTCCGACCCGGCCGTGACCACGGTGTTCCCCCGGTGTGCGATGGCGGTGATGGTAGTGGAGCAGCACCAGACCCAGGTGTCCCGGGAGCCGAATGCCGACACTCGCCCCCCGTCGTCCTGGGGGCACTGGGGTACCATCCTGGCGATGCGGACACGTGGTCGACGAGCCGGGGCCCGACCCCGCGCCGGGGCCGTTAGGTCCACCGGGGTCAGGTAGTCCGATGGTGGTCGACGGTGACGAGGCCACCTCCCCCACCACGCTGGCCGTGGCCACACCGCCCGAGGTGGGCGACCCGACAGGATCCGGCTCACTGGTGCCCGAGCCCTACCGGTTCCACCTGGGGAACCGTCCGCCGCTGACCGGCATCCGCGCACTGGCGCTGTTCACCGTCCTCACCTACCACTCCAACTTCGAGACCCTGCCGGGCACATGGGTGGCGCTGCAGGTCTTCTTCGTGCTGTCGGGCTTCCTCATCACCGCCATGCTGGCCGGTGAGGGTAAGCGCAACGGACGGATCAGCCTCGGCGCGTTCTACGCCCGTCGCGGCGTCCGGCTGCTGCCGCCCTTGCTCCTCACGGTGGCGCTGCTGGCCATCTACGCCCATTTCGTGAACGTGTCGGACGCCGCCCAACGGTTGTGGGGGGACAGCTTCGCCGCGCTCTTCTACTACGCCGACTACCGGCAGGCACTGGGACACGCTCCCTTCTTCGGGTACCTGGCCCAGACCTGGTCGCTTTCGGTGGAGGAGCAGTTCTACATCCTGTGGTCGATCGCCATGGTGGCGGCCGTCGCCGCACACAAACGACGCCTGGCCTACGCATTCGCCATTGTCGGCATGGTGGCCTCGACCGCCGACCGCCTGTTCCTCGTCTACCACGCCCACCACTACAACAATGTGGTCTTCAACCGCGTCTACTACGCCTTCGACTCACGGGCCGATGCGCTCTTCCTGGGGTGCCTCCTCGGCCTGCTGGCGGCCGACGGCTACCTCCACGGATGGGCCCGCTGGGCCCGAGGGCTCATCACAGTCGCGGCCGCGGTGGCGGCGGTATTCCTGTGCTGGATCCTGCTGTACGCCCCTCTCAACACCGAGAACCTCTTGGTGTGGTGGCTGCCGACCACTACCGTGGCGTCCGCGGTCATCATCACCTACTTCGTCATCTGCCCGTCGAGCCTCGGCTCCAAGTTCGTCGGGCTGGGCTTCCTGGTGTTCATCGGCGACCTTTCCTACACGGTGTACCTGATCCACTTCCCCATCTATCTAGCCATCCAACAGCAACAGACAGGATGGGCGTTCTGGCCCAACGAACTGGTCCGACTGGCCATCATCTTCGCCATCGCCATCGCCAGCTGGTTCCTGATCGAGCGACCCCTCATGCGTTGGCGCCAGCGTTCGGCGGCGTCCAGGGGAGCTTCCTGACACCCCCCTCGTCCGGCCCTGCATCCGGGCTTCGAGGGGCGCAGGGCTACGATCCAGCCGTGGGTACTGCTGTGGAAAGCCGGGCCACAGCCGGATCGGACAGGTCGGACGGTGCGCCCGCAGGAACCGAGGTGGCGCCCGAGCCCCACCTCGGCCGGATCCCCGCCCTGGACGGCGTCCGGGCCCTCGGCATCGTCCTGGTCCTGTTCTTTCACGGTGGGTTCTCGTGGGCCGGCGGGGGGTTCTTCGGCGTCGACGTCTTCTTCGTGCTCTCCGGGTTCCTGATCACCGGGCTCCTGGTTTCGGAGTACCGCCAGAACGCCGGCATCGGCCTGGCCCGGTTCTGGGGCCACCGGGTCCGCCGGCTGGTGCCCGCACTCCTGGTCATGTTGGTCGGCGTTGCGCTCTACGGGCTACTGGCGGCACCTTCTGACACCCTCGGTCAGTTGCGGTCCGACGCCCTCGCCACACTCCTCTACGTCAACAACTGGCATCTGGCGGCCGGCAGCCAGGGCTACTTTGCCGCCCTCAACACCCCGCGGCCCCTACTCCACACCTGGTCACTCTCGATCGAAGAGCAGTTCTACCTGGTGTGGCCCTTGGTGGTCCTCGGCGTCCTGCACTGGACCCGGTCGCTCCGTGCACTGTTGGTCCTTACCGTGACCGGGGCGTTGGCCAGCGCAGTGGCCATGGTGGTGGTGTTCGGCAATGGATCGGGCGAGAGCCGCGCCTACTACGGCACCGACACCCGGGCCCAGGCGCTGCTCATCGGCGCGGCGTTGGCCATCGTCCTGGCCCACCCGCTCCCGAGGCGACGTTCGGGGCCGGTCACCACCACGTCGCTGGTCCGTGTGCTCGCCCTCACGTCGACGACCCGGGCCGCGCTGTTGGCGGTCGGGGGGGCTGGACTGGCGGCAGTGCTGTGGATGTCCGTGGTCGACTCCAGCGTGACGGCGTGGATCTACCGGGGAGGCTTCACTCTGGTGGCGGTGGCCACCGCCGGAATCATCGCCAGTGTGGCCCTGCTGCCAGAGAGCCCGTGGGCCCGAGTGCTCAGCCTGCGTCCGGTGCGGTACATCGGAGCCATCTCCTACGGCCTCTACCTGTTCCATTGGCCGATCTTCGTGCTGGTCGACAACGCCCGGACGGGACTGGTCGGTTGGCCGCTGTTCCTGGTCCGGGTCGGTTTGTCGTTTGCCGCGGCCGCCGCGTCATTCCACTTCCTCGAGATGCCGGTCCGCCGGGGGGTGTTGCGGGGATGGCGGGCGTGGGTGGTCACTCCTCTGGCCGTCGGGGGGACCGTCGCCCTGGTGGTTGTGGCTACGGCCGGGGCAACGACCGCGGTCGACGCAGTTCCGGCGGGAGCGGGCGGACAACCGATTGCCTCCACGGCGCCCGTCGGGGGTGACCCGGGCACCTCCGCCATCGTCCCGACGGTGCCGGCCGGATCCGGTGGCCCGATCCGGGTGCTCCTGGTCGGTGATTCCGAGGCCAGCTTCCTCGGATTCGGGCTCGGTCCCGATGCGGCGGCCCACAACGTCGACTACCAGGGAGACGGCGTATTCGGGTGTGGGCTGCTGTACGGCACCACGCTGTTTCACGGAACGTATGTGAACGGCGATGTCGGTGAGCGCGGCGGGCACGTGATCGTTCCGTGTGACACCCAACTCACCCGCTGGAAGGCCGACGTCGATGCATACCATCCGGACGTGGTCCTGCTGGCCGACGGCGAGTACGAGGTCCGGAACCAACTCATCGGAAAGCAATGGGTCCACGTCGGCTCGCCGGCCTTCGACAAGCGGGAAATGGCGGCGCTCACGTCGGCCACCGGGGTCCTAGGTTCGACCGGGGCGAAGGTGGTGGTGCTGACCGCTCCTTATTATCACCAACTGGAACAGACTGACGGGCAGCCGTGGCCGGAAGACGCCCCGGCGCGCGTCGACCGCTACAACTCCATGCTGCGCGAGGTGGCAGGACGGTCCCACGGCCGCGTGGTCTTAGGCGACGTCAATGCCAGGCTCGACCCTCAGGGCCACTTCAGCACCACGGTCGACGGGCAGGTGGTCCGTTTTTCCGACGGCATCCACGTGACTCCGGCTGGTGCCAAGTTCATCTCGCCGTGGCTGCTGGACATGTCGGCGCAGTTGGGCACGGCCAACCGGGCCATAGGCGTCGGGACGACGACAACGTCACCCTGACGGGAACGTTGCCGGATACGGTCATCCACTCGGCGGGTAGGCATTCAGATCCAGCGCCTGATTCAGGACCGTGATCAAAGCGAACGAATAATCGGCATTGATATGGTGCCCGTCCCAATAGGGCTGATAGCGACCGACGACATCAGTGCAAGTCGACGAGCAGAACCATGGGACCGCATTGATGTAGCGAGCGCCGGCCCGGGTTGTTGCCTGCAGTTCGGCGTTATTGTGTGCGACCACATACGGCGAGTTCTTTCCCGAACAGAGTTGGACATTTTGGGTGTGGAGGGCCAGGCACTGAGGACCTTGTCCGGTGAACTCCGGAATGTTCCCGAGGATGATGACGTGGCTCGCCGGAACTCCGAGTTCCCCGATTGTCTTCGTCGTCGCTGTCTCCCATTGGTTCGCCGAGTACGAGGTGAATTGCGGGCCTTGATCAACCTCCTGCGTGATCAGCACAACTTCGGGCTCGATTTGGCGAATCCGCTCGAGGGCGAACTGGTGCCACCGGTCACAGGTCGTGAATTCGCCACCCGGAGTGCCGTAGCCCGTTGGATTCCCGAAGGAGAGATCAATGGCTGGGCAGGCATCCTTGACCAAGAAGACCAGCTTCCAGTGGCTGGCCAGAGCGATGAGGTCCATGGCTTCGAACCACATCATCGCGTGGGAGTCGCCGTAGAGGACCATCGTGCGTGTCGAGTGCAGGTCGCCGAAGACGCATGCTGGAATCGACGACTGGCCATCTGAGATATCGCACGGGCCCCAGAGGCCGCCCCAGTTGTGCCCGACTTGGTCCAGCGTCGGGGCGAGGTTGGCAGGCAACGTCCGGATCGAAGGCGCCGCGGCCACCATCCGCTCCACCTGTGCAACCGACTGTGCGGTGCCGCGGGCCAACGGATTGCCGGGATGCCCGTAGGAGGACCGGGCCGCCGGGGTGGCCTGGGCACTATTTGCATCGAGGGCGATAGTCGCTACTACCAGTGAGGTCGCGACCAATACGACACCTACTCCCACGGGCATCCAGGACCGGCCCCTGAAGGCGCGGGCGTGACGGACCGGATTTTCTACGAGTCTGTAGGTCGCAATTGACAGGACGACAGCGAGGATCAACCACTGGATGTTCTGCCTGAAAGGCAGGCTGGTATTGCCGGCCTTGTCAGCCGCGATGATCAAGATCGGCCAATGCCAGAGGTAGAGCGAGTAGGAATGGCGACCGAACCACTGGAGCGGTGACAGGCGGAGGAGTGCTTCGACGCCCAACCGCGGGACGGCCGTCCCTCCAGCGATCACCAATCCGGCGCCGACGACAGGAATGGCGACCAGGATGCCGGGATACGGCGTCGAGGCGGAGTAGGAGAACGCGGCCACGCCGATGGCGGCCAGTCCGATCCAGGTCATTGACGTGGCGACGGTCGGCCTGAGCCGCATGAGCCAGGGGGTTCCACAGGCGATGAGGGCGCCCAGCGCCAGCTCCCAGGCCCGCGTCAACGGTGAGTAGTACGCGGCTGTCGGGTTCGCATGTGTCTGGGCAATCGACCAGACCAGCGAGACGATGATGATCGGGACGAGGGCGACAACGAGCCGCGTCCGAAGGGAGAGCCGCGATCGTAGGCCGGCGACGACCAGGAAGATCGTCGGGTACACCAGGTAGAACTGTTCTTCGACGGCCAGGGACCAGAAGTTGAGCAGAGGTGACGGCGGTTGGTTGGCGTTCAGATAATCGGTGCCGATCGAAGCGAAGTGGAAGTTGGCCAGGAAGACCGCTGTCCAACGGGCGTCAACGGCTGTCGGATTGGCGAACACGACTCCGAGGACCACATAGGCCGCGACGACCGTGGCCACGATTACCAGGGTGGCCGCCGGCAGGATGCGACGACACCGGCGGCCGTAGAAGGCGAGGATCGACGTCTTCGAGGTCGATGTGCGTTCGCGCAGCAACAGACCGGTTATCACGAATCCCGAGATGACGAAGAAGACATCCACCCCGACGTAGCCGCCATGTAGCCATGGGATATCGGCGTGAAAGAGCACCACCAGGATGACGGCAACCGCTCGGAGGCCCTCGACGTCCGGACGGAACCGACGATCGCCTGGTGCCGTTCCAGCTTCGTCAGCAGCCTCCGCCGAAGGTATCTCGATTGGCGACTCGGTGCCTGTGCTCATGGCTTCAGTGCCCCTGCCTTGAATAGATACCCGGAGTTCCGCCCATCGGAGTACATGGCGGGTTGTCACCGAGTTCCACGTCCGAGAAAGCTACGCAATAAATCGGTTCGTAGAGTCTCGCCCGTGGATTCGCTCAATTTGCCTTCCTTCGGGTGGCAACCATGATCGTCCACAGTTCATCGACGTCGATCTGCCACGAATGTGTGGAATCGGATAGCGTGAGCTGAGCGGAAGGTTTCGATCTCCCCTGAATCGGCCTGTGCCTGGTTCGGGGTGGTTCTCGGCCAATGGTGGCGACGATTTAGGCGGAAGGCGGTTTAGGCGGAATGAGGCGGAGTTTTTTTGCATCGTCAATGTTGTTGGCGATGTTGTGCGTGCTCACTGGTGCCGCGTCGGCGCCAGCACGAGCAGCCACTACATTGATGGTGACCACCCCCAGGCACGTCATTGCCCATCCTGGGGTCGGGACGGTGACCGTGTCCTGGTCTGCGTTACGCCTAACCGGCGTGACCTACTCGGTCGCATCAACCCCGGCGGGACTCAGCTGCACCGTCGTCGACAAGATGTCATGCACGATTCCTGTCACGACATCAGCCCCTTGGCAGTTCTCGGTCACAGCGTCGAACAGCTCTGGCTCATCATTGCCTTCCGCTCCTACGAAGCCGTTCAAACATCGGACCCTTCTCATCGTGGTCGGGCAATCGAACGCCCTCGGGGCGGAGTCGTATGCGAAGGATCCTGTTACAGGCATCAACTACCTAGCGAGGCACTATGGAACCCGAGCTGACGTCGTCGACAAGATTTTCTGGCCCGCTGGTTGGTTGTCTCCAATGCCCGGTCCAAGTGCGGTCAATCTCGACACCCCTCAGATCTGTGTCTTGTGTAATTCACCATCCGTCCAGACATTTGGTCCCGAGATCGGATTGGCCCGCCAAGTCTGGGCTGACACGGGAACTCCGGTGACGATTGTCAAGGAAACGTGGGCCGTTACGTCGCTGGCGGTCGACTGGAACCCGAGCACTCCGGGCGACATCTACTCCCAGATGGTGGCCAGCGTGAAGTCCGAAATGGCGATCGACGCCGCCTCTGGTCAACTCGACGTCATCGGAGCTTTCTACTGGTATCAAGGCGAGAACGACGCGATGGATCCAGCGCAATATCCCGCTTACGAATCGAATCTCACTGCATTCATCGGGCACGTGAGGGCTGACCTCCCTATCAATCCGGCTGCACCAATTGCATTGGCCAAGGAGTCAATCGGGGCTTTGATTGCGCTCGAGCAGTTCGCTGGATCGTGTGGAACTCCCAACTGCTCAGGTCTTGTGGCTGGAGACACCGGCGTCCGAGCCGCCGATGATCAGGTGGCAGCGACTGTTCACGGTGTCGTAGAAGTTGACACACTCGGACTTCCTCGGACGGGACTGCTCATCCATCTGTCGAATGTCGGCGAACTGGAACTGGGGAAGGAGCTCGCCGTCGCGACAGACCATCAGTTTCCGTAGCGTACATATAGCGGATGCTCACAACTTCGCTGACAACGTCCAACCGCATACGCGCCTTGAGCCATCCGACAGCGCTAGCCTCACCACCGGGATCCCGAGCCCGCATGGTGATCCTCGGTGAGACCGCACATGATTCGACTGCGGATGAGGGAACGGAAACGTGGACTCGACAGAGGAGGTCAAGCCGGCAATAGTCGCCGCACCCGCTCCGGCATCGTACAGAACCGGCATCGTACTCACGGTTCTGGCGTGGTTGATATCGCGCTTCGTCATCACGGCCACCTGGAGTCCTGCTCGCAATCCATTGCAATTCGCCATCGGCCAGTGGTCTCGATGGGACTCGCTCAACTACCTCGCGATCGCCAGCAAAGGCAGGACGTTCGGCCTCTGCAGTAGTTCTCCGTTCTCGAGTTCACCCAATCCGCTGAGCCTAAAGTGGTGTGGAACCGCCGGATGGTTGCCCGGTTATCCATTTCTTGTTCGGGCCATGCAGGCAGCTGGGATCGACTCCGCCCACGGCGGACTCCTGATCGCCTGGCTGGCAATCGGCGGTGCGCTCTTCCTCGTGTGGTACGGCTGGGGACGGAATCTGCCGTTCTGGAAATCTCTCGTGATGCTGGTGCTGTTCGGATTGTTTCCGGGTTCCGTCTATAACTTCGCCCTCTTTCCCACGTCACTCGCACTCCTCGCCATTGTCGCCGCGCTCATCATGGCCATCCGTGAGCGATTCTTTCTGGCGGCGATCTTCATGACGGGAGCGGGTCTCTGCTATCCCTCCGCATGGTTCGCTGCAGGCGGGTTGGCGATCGGCATGATCCTGGTGGCCCACAATCAGGGGAATTCGTTGGCGATTCGTCGAGGACTGTGGGGCCTGGCCGGATTGTCGTCCGTCGTCCTACTGCTCATCCACGATTACTTCGCGTTCGATGGAAAAGCAACGGCATTCTTCCTCGCCGATTCACAATCCGGCCTTGTAGCCACAGGCTTTCCCGGCCAGGAGTTCCTGCGGCTGATCTTTACGAGGACTACGTTAGAGCAGCGATCAATCGGGTCATTCGGAGGCGCCGTGCTCGCCGTCCAAGGAGCACTCGCCGTTCTCCTCACCGTATGGGCCACCGTGCGGACCACAGTCGGTTGGAGGCAAGGTGACCGAAGTCCGAATTCCGTCTATCCGGCGATGGTCGGCTTTGCCGTGATGCTCTCCATCCTTCTCTACGGTGCCACCGGTGGTGCCTGGAATCGAAGCGTCGTGCTTGCCGCACCTTGTGTTGTCTGCCTCCGGGGCATGCGTTCGGGTTGGCTGGTCGGCACGCTGATCGTCGTCGGTGTCACGACAGCTTTGATCTCTCGATACTTTTTTCTAGGAACACTTGTCTAGCGGCAACGGGGCCGAAGCGAAGTAGTCGAAACGGCGGGCCAGCTGGGGCACATTGGGGACCGTCGTCCACCACCCGGGATGACTACTGCAACTTGAGGGCCTGTCCGAGCACCCGCTCAAGGTATCGACCATAGGTTGCCGACACATGGAAATCGTCCATGTAGACGATGTAGTTCTTGATGACCGCAGTGCACGTCGCCGAACAGAACCACGGTGTCGTTTCT
>Ga0097691_1001267_pt1 | contig 19077 bp, 23 predicted proteins | sample NGESurdeep072012_8_FD_72858 | JGI IMG/M metagenome (GOLD analysis project Ga0097691, IMG submission 72858) | Arctic peat soil microbial communities from Barrow, Alaska - NGEE Surface sample 210-1 deep-072012 | ecosystem: Environmental > Terrestrial > Soil > Wetlands > Peat ... | reverse complement strand
GCGACGTCGAGCACCGCGGCAGACTTTTCGTGCAGGTCCGGAAAATCGCTGGTGCCGGTCAGCGCATCCTTGCGGCGCGCCGCCGCCTTCTGGCGTTCGGTGCGCACCGCCGCGACATTCTTCTGCACCAGCCCGCGCTCGAGCGCCGCCCAAGCGCCGCCCGCTTTCTCGATCTCCTGGAACTGCGCCCAGGCGGCAACGCAGAGCTTGCCTGTCAAGTCCTCGATCGCGCCGGAGCCGGCGGCTGGGTCGCTCACCTTGGCAAGGTTCGACTCTTCTAAAAGAATGAGTTGCGTGTTGCGCGCGACGCGGCGCGCGAACGCATCGGGCAGGCCGAGCGCGGCGGTATGCGGCAGCACGGTGATGCTGTCGGCGCCCCCGACGCCGGCGGCGGTGACGGCGATGGTCATGCGCAGCAGGTTCACGTAAGGGTCGCGCTGGGTCATCATCCGCCAGGCGGTCTCGGCCGCGACATAAGCGGGCTTCGGTGCAAGACCGCAGGCGTCCTCGACCCGCGCCCATAGTTTTCGCAAAGCGCGGAACTTGGCGATGCTGAGAAATTCGTCGGCGTCGGCTGACAGCCGGAAATAGATCATGCCGCGCGCGGCCTCGAGCGGCACGCCGCCCGTGTGTAACGCGCGCAAATACTCGACCGCACTGGCAATGGCGAAGGAAAGCTCCTGCGCTTCCGAGCCGCCGGCATTGTGGACGATGCGGCCGTCGGCGACCGCGAACGGCCCGCGAAAACCCTGATCGGCCAATTCGCGCACCAAGCCAGCGAAGCCTTGCGAAAGTTTGCTCCATGCCAGCGGGCTCTTGCCCGAGGCCGCAAGCCCGCCGATCGGATTGATGCTGGCGCGTAGGTCAACCGTCGCCGGCGAAATCTTCCGGCTTTTCACCAGCGCGGCAAAATGCTGCACGGCGTTGCGCGTCGGCGGGCTGAGGTTGAAGTCGATGACGATGCCGGCGTCGAGTTCGACGCCGTCGAGCACGCGGGCCAGCGTTGTCGCCGACGCATCGAGACCATAACCATTGGCGGTAACCGAGCCGGCCATGACCAAAGTCAGCCCGTTCGCACCGTTCTCCAGATCTTGCAGGGCCTGCGCGTTGGCAGCGGCCGGGTCGGGATGATCGACCCGCTGCATGAGCGTCCAAGCCGCGCCTGGGGTCCGCCCGGCAACCGGCTTTGCCCCGGCCGCGCGCGGATACAGCGGCTCGATCCGCAAGCCGTCATAGGTCTGGCTGGTGAGCCGCTTCTCGAACGACGCGCCTTTGAGCGCCGCCTCGACCAGCTTGCGCCATTCCGCATGGCTCGTCGGGGGGAATTCGGCGGCGAGGGGAAGGTCTTCATCCATCGGGGCAAAGTGCCACAGTCATTGCGGTGCCGCCATTGAGCTAAAGCAAATTACATGCCCTGACGCGGCGGTAGCCGTTCAATCCCGGCCGGATCGACGCCGGCGGCCGCCTCCCGCACGCTTCGTCCGGTAATGACCAGATCGGGCGCGATTTCGGCGAGCGGCAGCAGCACGAAGGCGCGCTCGAACAGGCGCGGATGCGGCACCGTCAGGCCCAGCTCGTGCACCGCGAGGTCGCCATAGGCGATGATATCGATGTCGGCGGTGCGCGGACCCCAGCGCTTTTCATGGGCGCGGTCGCGGCCGAGTTGCAGCTCGACGTCTTGCGCGCGCGCCAGCAAGTCGCGCGGGGCGAGCGCCGTCTCGACCGCGATGCACAGGTTGATGAACGGCGGCTGGTATTTGAAGCCCCAGGGCGGCGTGCGGTAGTCGGAGGAGCGCGTGGTCAGCCGCACCTCCTTGCCGTCGCACAGCAACATCACCGCGCGGTCGAGAATGGTGCGGCTGTCGCCGACATTGCCACCGAGCGCCAGCCACGCCGCGGTCATGATCTGGAATCGCTCCGCGCGCGCACCAGCGTGACGCCGACATCGCTGAAGGTCGCCGCGATCGGGGCGTGCGGCTTGTGGATCGTCACCTTGATCATGCGCACGCGCGGAAAGCCGGCGAGCACCGCGTCGGCGACCTGGCCGGCAGCGGCCTCGATCAGTCGACAGCGTCGATCGCAGAACGCGCGGCTCGCGCAATCGACCACTTTGTCATAGGAGACGGTGTCCATCACCTTGTCCGAGCGCGCGGCGTCGGCGAGATCGATGTCGAGTTCAAGGTCGATCGTAAATGTCTGCCCGACCTTGGCCTCATAGGCCATCACGCCGTGATAGGCGTGCAGCGACAGCCCGTTGATGAAAATGCGGTCGCTCATTGTTAGCTTTCTTTGGCGCGGCCGATGGCGGCAGCGACGCGTAGCGCCTGCACGGTCTCGGCGACGTCATGCGCGCGCACGATCGACGCGCCGTTGGCGACCGCCGCGAGATGGCTGGCGATCGAGCCGCCGAGCCGCTCGTCGGGCGCGGACGGCGTCACCGCATTGATGAAGCGCTTGCGCGAGGCGCCGACCAACAGCGGCAACCCGAAGCGTTTGAATTCGGCGAGCCGCGCGATGCAGGCGATGCTCTGCTCCGGCGTCTTGCCGAAGCCGATGCCGGGATCGAGCACGATCTTGTCGCGCGCGATGCCGGCGCGCTCCGCGATCTCGAGTGAGCGCGCGAAGAAGGCGGTTACCCCGGCAATGATGTCGATATTGGCATCGGCGCTGTCGCGGTTATGCATGATGATCACCGGCACGCCGCGCTCGGCGACAAGCGGCGCCATGGCGGGATCGCGTTGCAGACCCCACACGTCATTGACGATCACGGCGCCTTGATCGAGCGCCCAGGAGGCGACGCTGGCTTTGATGGTGTCGATCGACACCGGCAACCCGAACTTGAGGACCGCCGGCAGCACTGGGCTAAGCCGCGCCATCTCGTCCTCCGCCGATACCGGCGTGGCGTCGCCATAGGGCCGCGTCGACTCCGCGCCAATGTCGAGGATATCGGCGCCCTGTTGGGACATTATGCCCGCATGGGCGACGGCCTTGGCCGGGTCGATGAAACGTCCGCCGTCGGAGAAAGAGTCCGGCGTGACGTTGAGGATGCCCATGACCAGCGGACGGCCGAGGGAGAGCAGTGCCGAAAGCACGTCGCGCGCAGGCTTTTGCGCTGGTCCGGCGGCGGCTTCGAAGGTGCGGGCGAGCCCCATGGCGGTCGCTTTGCGCGGTCGGCGCGGGGCTGTCAAGAAGCCTCGCTACGCGGTCGGACCGGGCTATTTATAGCTGATTTTTAGCTGCAGCTTCTTGGCGTTTTCGATCCAGTTGCCGACCACTTTCTCGGACGGCAGCAGGCGGACCATCTTGCGCTTCTTGTTGGCCTCCGCCATCGCGTTGGCGAGATTGGCCGGGTTGCGATACTTGAGGTCCTTGACGGTATCCACGCCGGCGGCCTGCAGCAGCTCGGCATATTCCTTGCGGATGCCCTTGATGCGCATACGGTCGGCGACATTGGCCCAGCACAGCAACCGCTTTTCGTCGAAACCGGTCTTCATGGCGAGCATTTTGCGACCGCGTACGGTGCGCGCCCTATCGAGTAGCCGCTCGGTTGACCGGATCCCCACCGACTTGAGGATCTCGGCTGCTTCGCCGTCGATCCCGTTGATATCGGTGATGGGATAGGACATCCGGGTCTCCTCGCCTGCTTCTTACTTCTATCTACGCCGTCGAATGGAACGTTTAAACGAACTGACTCAAGCCCGGAATCGCGCCGACGATCTCCCCGATCGCGTCTTCGCCGGCTTTTTCACGGGAATAGGCGATAACTTCCTTGGTGACGGCTTGCACCTGGCCCATGCTCAGCCCGGCCGCCATCAATTTGGTGCCGGCGCCCATGAGGCCGCCCATGGCGAACATGCCGCCGCCGGCGTCGCTGGCTTGCTGGGCTTGGATCAGAGCTTGCGCCCCGGGAAGTTTGTCGACGACGGCCTGCACTTTGTCGGGCGGGCCTTCCTTAACCAGGAAGTCGAGGATGATGCCGACGGCTTTTTCCGCAACGGCCTTGTCGACGCCGACATTGGCGACGAGACGCGCGATCAACTCGTCCATGATCCCCTCAACTCTCCCGCACTGGCGGCGGGTTGTCGCTATATTGAACGTCGTTCGCGGCGATGACAAGCACGTTGCGTTATCACATGCGCAAAGTTGTCGCTGTGCGCACACACTGTCGCGGCTGCATGTCAAGTAAAATGTAACGCGCCTCGTATCGCGAGCGACTTTGCTTGCGATTGTCCGCGCGCGCCTCGGTGCGCAAACGGTAGATCGAAAAGTCATCCGGCAATACCATCGGCAGTATCCGCAGAATTACGATCAGTCATATTTCGAGGTCGGGCAGGGGCTGCGCCGGGCTATGCTTTATAAATTCTGAAAAGAAAACGGAAAAATCACGTAGGATGACGCAAGTCCGCCGCTTCAACTTGCAATCCGGCGGCAAATTCGAACGTTTGTGCGGACTAGCGGTGCTTTTCAGCCTAAGAAAGCGTTGCTAGCTTGCCTGTCCTATCTACGGGAGCCCCTCATGAGCACACTCGACGCGGTCTTGGCCCGCATCGACCAGGATATCGACCAAAGCGTCGAGCGCTTGTTTGCGCTGTTGCGCATCGCATCGATTTCGACCGATCCGGCGTACAAGCAGCAGTGCCGGACCGCCGCCGAGCATGTCGCCGCCGACCTCAAGTCCATCGGGTTTGATGCAATTGTCCGCCCAACCGAGGGCCATCCGGTGGTGGTGGGCAAATCTAACGGCGTTGCCGGCCCGCATGTGCTGTTTTACGGCCATTATGACGTCCAGCCGGTCGATCCGCTGAGCCAGTGGAAGACCCCGCCGTTCGAGCCGCGCATCGAGACGTTGCCCGGCGGCCGCAAGATCATCGTCGCGCGCGGGGCCTGCGACGACAAAGGCCAGGCCATGACCTTCATCGAGGCCTGCCGGGCGTTCAAGGCGGTCACCGGCAAGCTGCCGCTGCCGATCACCACCATGATCGAGGGTGAGGAGGAGTGCGGTTCGAAAAACCTGTTCAAATTCGTGCGCGACAACGCGGCCGAGTTCAAGCTCGACCTAGCGCTAGTATGCGACACCGCCATGTGGGACCAGCAGACGCCGGCGGTCACCACCTCGCTGCGCGGGCTGGTCTATGAGGACGTGAAGATCACTTGTGCCGATAGGGACCTGCATTCCGGCGTGTTCGGCGGGGCGGCGCAGAACCCGATCCGGCTACTGGCCAAGATTCTCGGCGCCCTATGGGACGACGATGGCCGCGTCACCATTCCGGGCTTCTACGACGGGGTTAAGGACCTGCCGGCCGACATCAAGGCCGATCTTGCGGCGCTCGACCTTACGCCGGAGAAGTTCCTCGGGCCGATCGGGCTGAAAACGCCGGCCGGCGAGAAGGGCTACCTGCTGATCGAGCAGATCACCACGCGGCCGACCGCCGAGATCAACGGCATCGTCGGCGGCTACACCGGCGAGGGCGCCAAGACGGTCATCCCGGGTGAGGCCTCGGCCAAGGTGTCGTTCCGCCTGGTCGGCCAGCAGGCCCCCGAGAGGATCCGCGACGGTTTCCGCGCCTTCGTGCGCGCGCGCCTGCCGGCCGACTGCCAGGTCGAGTTCGGCAATTTCGGCCTGGCGCCGCCGTTGCAGCTGTCGTTCGACAATCCGGCGCTCAACAAGGCGCGCGCCGTGCTGGCCGAGGAGTGGGGCAAGAAGGCGGTGGCGGTCGGCGCCGGCGGCTCGATCCCGATCGTGGCCGACTTCAAGAGCGTGCTCGGCATGGATTCGCTGCTGGTCGGTTTCGCGCTCGACGACGACCGCGTGCATTCGCCGAATGAGAAGTTCGACCTCAAATGCTTCCACAAGGGCATCCGCTCCTGGGCGCGGATTTTGGCCGCGCTGGCGGAAGGCTAGTGCGCCGGTTTGTTCCAAATCAATGAAACGCAACGTTCTCGGGTGCCCTCTGATCGTATTCGTTCAGAGGGGTCCCGGATGTCGGCTAAACATCGCAAGATCGCTTTCTTCGCCGTCCTCGCGATGGCGTCAGGACCGCTGGCCGTCGCGCCAGCTTTGGCGTCGAAGCCGGTGGCAAGAGCGATTGCCGGATGCGTATTCAATGGACGCTTCATCTCATCCGACGGCTACGACATCCGTCCAAGGTATGCCGATGGCCGGCAGGTTGACCTGCGGCCCTTCGAGGGACACGGGGTGACGATCAACGGCGCATTGTTGCCGGGCGATGTGTTGATCGTCGACAAGCTCCCGCGTGACTCAGGCCCCTGTGAGACGATGAGACCCGCAGTGAAATAATGGGCAAGGAGTTCACTCCGACGCTTGCTGGTTGTCTTGCCGATGCCCACCTGCTAGGGCGCGGCAGTAAGACGATAAAGACAAGGCGACATGGCTCCTCCGCTTCTGCAACTCAAAGACATCGCACTGACCTTTGGCGGCACACCGCTTCTAACGGGCGCGGAATTATCCGTCTCCACGGGAGAGCGCGTGTCGCTGGTCGGGCGTAACGGCTCGGGCAAATCGACGCTGCTGAAAATCGCGGCCAAGGTCGTTGAGCCGGATCGCGGCTCGGTTTTCGTGCAGCCCGGGGCCTTGGTGCGTTATCTGCCGCAGGAGCCCGACTTCTCCGGTTTCGCTTCCACGCTGGCCTATGTCGAAGCCGGCCTCAAACCGAGTGACGACCCTTACATCGCCCGCCATCTGCTCGAGGAGCTCGGCCTCACGGGCCAGGAAGATCCGGCGCACCTGTCCGGCGGCGAAGCGCGCCGCGCCTCGCTCGCCCACGTGCTGGCGCCGTCACCCGATATCCTGCTGCTCGACGAGCCGACCAACCATCTCGATTTGACCACGATCGAATGGCTGGAGCGCGACCTCGATTCCCGGCGCACGGCACTGGTGATCATCAGCCATGACCGCCGCTTTCTCTCCACGCTCTCGCGCTCGACGGTATGGCTCGACCGCGGCTGCACGCGCCGCATCGAGCGTGGCTTTTCCCATTTCGAGGAATGGCGCGACATGTTGCTGGCCGAGGAGGAACGCGAGCAGCACAAGCTCGATCGCAAGATCGTCGCCGAAGAGCATTGGATGCGCTACGGCGTCACCGGCCGGCGCAAACGCAACATGCGCCGGGTCGGCCATTTGCAGGTGCTGCGCGAACAGCGCCGCACCTACCGCTCGACAGCCGGCGACGCCACCATCACCGCCGGCTCGGCGGCGCCGTCCGGTGCGCTTGTGATCGAGGCGAAGAATATCGGCAAGAGCTACGGCGGCCGGGCGGTCGTCAGCGATTTCTCGATCCGCATCCAACGCGGCGACCGCATCGGCATCGTCGGGCCGAACGGCAGCGGCAAGACCACGTTGGTCAAAATGCTGACCGGCGTTCTGCCCCCCGATAGCGGCGCGGTCCGGCTCGGCTCCAATCTGGCGGTCGCCACACTCGATCAGCATCGCGACAGTCTCGAACCCAATGTCACCGTCAAGCAAGCGCTGACCGGAGGCGATGGCGACACCGTCATGGTCAACGGCGCGCCCAAGCATGTCATCAGCTACATGAAGGACTTTTTGTTTTCGAGCGAACAGGCGCGCACGCCGCTCGGCAAGCTGTCGGGCGGGGAACGCGGCCGGTTGATGCTGGCGCAGGCGCTGGCCAAGCCGTCAAACCTGTTGGTGCTCGACGAGCCGACCAATGATCTCGACATGGAAACGCTCGACGTGCTTGAGGACATGCTCGGCGAATACCCCGGCACGGTCCTGCTCATCAGTCACGATCGCGATTTTCTCGATCGCCTGGTGAGTGGCGTGATTGCCCCGGAGGGGGACGGCCGCTGGACCGAGTATGCCGGCGGTTACAGTGACATGCTGGTGCAGCGCGGCGCCGATCTCGCGCGCGATTCGGGCAAGCAGGAGAAAGAGAAATCGGTAAAGGCCGCTCCGTCCGGCGCGCCGCAAGCCGCCAATTCTCAGGTCATAAAGCGCAAGATGAAATTCAAGGAAAAGCACGCGCTGGAAACGCTACCCAAAACCATGGCCGCGCTCAACGCCAAAGCCAATGAGTTGCAGGCAATGCTCGCCGATCCGCAATTTTACAATCGCGACCGTGTTGGTTTCGAAAAAGTCACCACTGACCTCGGCGAAACCCAGCGCAAGCTGGCCGCGGCCGAGGAGCAATGGCTGGAGCTCGAAATCCTACGCGAGGAGCTCGCCGACAGTTAGCGGCGCGCGGCTTTATTTGAGCTGATCGGCCACCTTGTCGATGCCGGCCTGCGCGCAGACGTCGTCTTTGCCGGGCGAGCCGGACACGCCGACCGCGCCGATCACCTCATTGCCGGCTTTGATCGGCAGCCCGCCGGCCAGCGCCAGCACGCGATGATATTGAATCGCCGGCGCGTAATTCGGTTCGGTGGTCACGCGCTTGGCGAAATTGGCCGATGGCGAGCTATAGGCGCGCGCCGTGTAGGCCTTGCGGTCGCTGCCTTCCGGCGTGTGCAGGCCTGCGCCGTCGCCGCGCAGCATGACGACCGCGAGGCCGTCGCGATCGAGCACCGTCACGGAGACCTTGAAGCCCATGCTTTCGCACTGCGCGAGCGCGGCATTGGCGATGGTCTGCGCCATCGCCACCGAAACGTTCTTTTGGGTAAGGACCTGCGCGCCGGCCGGCAACGACAGCGCGGCGGCAACGGCGAAACTCGCAAGACCCTTCGATATCGGCGACATGAGGTAACCTCCCGGGTATTTTTTGTCAGGGGCGGATGGCCCCCTGATCTGAACATACCCCGTCCGCGCCCGCTTTATTCGGGCGCTCGCAAATATTAGCAGGGTTTTTAGTTCTTGAGCCGGTAGCCGGTCTTGAAAATCCACCAGACCGTGGCAAGGCAGACACCCAGGAACACGAACGTCATGGCGACGCTGATGCCCGGGCTCACATCGGCGATTTCGAAGAAGCTCCAGCGGAATCCGCTGATCAGATAGACCACCGGGTTGAACAGCGTGACGGTCTGCCAGACCGGCGGTAGCACGCTGGTGGAATAGAACGTGCCGCCGAGAAAGGTCAGCGGCGTGATCAGCAGGAGCGGCACGATCTGCAATTTCTCGAAATTGTCGGCCCAGATGCCGATGATGAAGCCGAGCAGGCTGAAAGTCGCCGCCGTCAGCACCAGGAAGGCCAGCATCCAGAACGGATGCGCGATGTGCAGCGGCACGAACAGGAAGGATGTCGCCAGGATGATCAGGCCGAGGATGATCGACTTGGTGGCCGCGGCGCCAACATAGCCGAGCGCGATTTCGAAGCCCGACACCGGTGCCGACAGAATCTCGTAGATCGTGCCGGTGAAGCGGGGGAAATAGATGCCGAACGAGGCGTTCATCGTGCTCTGCGTCAGCAGCATCAGCATGATCAGGCCGGGCACGATGAAGGCGCCATAACTCACGCCCTCGATCTGCGTGATGCGGGTGCCGATGGCGGCGCCGAACACCACGAAATAGAGCGAGGTCGAGAGCACCGGCGACACGATGCTCTGCCAGATGGTGCGCCCGGTGCGCGCCATTTCGAAGCGGTAGATGGCGTGGACGGCGTGCAGATTCATTGGCGGTCACTCACCAGGCCGACGAAAATGTCCTCGAGCGAACTCTGCTCGGTCTGTAAATCGCGAAACTGGATGCCGGCGCGATTGAGATCGTCGAGCAGGGTGGTAATGCCGGTACGCTCGCCTTGTGTGTCGTAGGTAAACACCAGCTCGCTGCCGCCGTTCGCCAGCGTCAAAGCATGCGCGCCGAGCGCGGGCGGCAACGCATCGAGTTTTTTCTGGAGATAGAGGATCATTCGCTTCTTGCCGAGCTTACGCACCAGCTCCGCCTTGTTCTCGACCAGGATGATCTCGCCCTTGTTGATCACGCCGACGCGGTCGGCCATGTCCTCGGCTTCCTCAATGTAATGCGTGGTCAGGATGATGGTCACGCCGGAGGCGCGCAGATCGCGCACCACCTGCCACATGTCCTTGCGCAATTCGACGTCGACGCCGGCGGTCGGCTCGTCGAGGAACAGGATTTGCGGCTCATGCGCGAGCGCCTTGGCGATGAGTACGCGCCGCTTCATGCCGCCGGATAGCGTCATGATCCGGTCGTCCTTCTTGTCCCACAGCGACAGCGCCCGCAGCACCTTCTCGATGTGCGCCGGATCGCGCGGCTTGCCGAACAGGCCGCGGCTGAAGCTGACGGTCCCCCAAACGCTCTCGAAGGCATCGGTGTGCAGCTCCTGCGGCACCAGCCCGATCAGCGCGCGCGTCGCGCGGTAGTCCTTGATGATGTCGTGGCCGTCGACCGTGACCTTGCCGGCCGTGGCAACCAGGATGCCGCAGACGATGCCGATCAGCGTGGTCTTGCCGGCGCCGTTGGGGCCGAGCAGCGCGAAGATCTCGCCGCGCCTGATGTCGAGGTTGATGTCCTTGAGCGCCCGGAACCCGGTCGCGTAGGTCTTCGACAGGTTTGAAATGGAAATGATGGATTGCATGGGAGGGCCGTGGCGAATGCAGCGCATATAGTCGGCTGCGCCCCTGCGCGCCAGTCCCCGCGATGGTATCCTCCCGGCCGGGCCGCTATGCTTGCGCTTATAATAACAAATGGATGCGGGGGAGTTGAATGGCGCCGGGACAGAGCTGGTCGAAAACCTGGACGTTCTACGAAGGCGATTGGCACGAGGGCAACATCCCGATCATGGGCGTGCGCTCGCACGCCGCCTGGCTGTGCTCCTCGGTGTTCGACGGCGCCCGCACCTTCGAGGGCGTCTCCCCCGACCTCGACCTGCATTGCGCGCGGGTCAATGCCTCGGCCGCCACCATGCATCTCAAACCGACCGTCTCGGCCGAGACCTGGCTCGGCCTCACGCAGGACGGCATCAAGCGCTTCGCCAAGGACGCCGCGCTCTACATCCGCCCGATGTATTGGGCCGAGCGCAGCGGCGCGCTGCTGGTCGCGCCCGATCCGGAGTCGACCCGCTGGTGCCTCACGCTGTATGAGGCGCCGATGCGCCCGCCGGAAGGCTTTTCCATCACGCTGTCGCCTTATCGAAAGCCGAGCATGGAATGCATGCCGGTCGACGCCAAGGCCGGCTGCCTCTATCCGAACAATGCGCGCGCGCTGATCGAGGCCAATGCGCGCGGCTTCGGCAATTGCGCGGTGCGCGACCTGGTCGGCAACGTCGCCGAGCTCGCCACCGCCAACCTGTTCATCGGCAAGGGCGGCGTGGTGTTCACCCCGGCGCCGAACGGTACGTTCCTCAACGGCATCACCCGCCAGCGCGTGATCAAGCTGCTGCGCGAGGCTGGCGTGAGCGTGGTGGAGACCACGTTGCAATACAGCGATCTTCAGAATGCCGACGAGATATTCTCCTCGGGCAATTATTCCAAGGTGATGCCGGTCAACCGCATCGATGAGCGCTCATTGCAGCCCGGGCCGCTCTATCGCAAGGCCAGGGAGCTTTATTGGGACTTTGCGCATTCGGCGGCCGGTTGAAACGGGCGCCACGCATCACGGTTGCGTGTGCGCAATTCGCTCGACTATTCGCGAATAAAGGCGTATGTTTATATTAATTAGACGCCCAGCGAAGGCGTCCCGGCGTTCGCGCCAACTTAACTAAAATCCGCGCTGCTTTGCCCACGTTCGAAAACGTGGCGAAAGGTTCACATGTTCGCTTCGACGGCGTCGAAGAACGCGCCATTCATCGATATTCCGGTCGGAATCGCGCTCGCGCTTTCGAACGCCATCATCGATACGGTTCGCGATCCTCTCCTGGTGCTCGACGAGGACCAGCGTATCACCGCCGCCAGCCGCTCATTCTACCAAATCTTCAAGCTCGCCGGTCAGGATCTCCGCGGCCAGGTGCTGTTCGATATCGACGGCGGCCAGTGGAATATCCCGGAGCTGCGCGAGCTCTTGCAAACGATCGCGAAGGATCAAGAAACGATCGAGGGCTACGAAGTCGACCGCGAATTTCCCGTGATCGGCCGGCGCACCATGCTGCTGAACGTGCGCAAGGTGTACTACGAGAAGGGCACCCACAGCAGCGTATTGCTGGCGTTCGAGGATGTCACCGACCGGCGTGGCATTGAGCGGCAGCTTGAGGAGATGATGCGGGAAAAGGACATGCTGCTGGAAGAGATGCAGCACCGTGTCGCCAACAGTCTGCAGATCATCGCCAGCATCCTGCTCATCAAGGCGCGCACCGTTCAGTCGGAGGAGACTCGGTTACAATTGGAAGATGCGCATCAGCGCGTTCTGTCGGTCGCCGCCGTGCAAAAGCATCTGCATGATACCGGTGCCGGCAAGCAAGTCGACGTTTCCACCTATCTTTCGAGGCTATGCGAAACTTTGGCGCAATCGATGATCGGCGGTAGTCGGCCGATCACGCTCAAAGTCGTCGCCGATGCGGGGACGGTTGCTTCCCATGAAGCGGTGAGCATTGGACTGATCGTTACAGAATTGGTGATGAACGCATTGAAGCATGCGTTTCCCGGCGAAAAGCCGGACGCCGCGATCCTGGTGACGTACAAAGTCGCGGATACTGACTGGAAACTGACGATTTCCGATAATGGTGTCGGCAAGCCGGATCTGAGCGCAAGTCAGAAGAAAGGCGGGCTGGGCACCAGTCTGGTCCAGTCGCTGGCCAAGCAGCTTGATGCTCAGGTGGCTATCGCAAGCGATTCCCACGGCACGGCGGTGTCTATTACGCATGCGACGTTCAAATCCGCGCCGGCCGCGGCGAGGACGCAATGATGCGCTTCCCATGGCAGTCGCAACCGCGCCAGGCCACGAACATGGCGATCAATTTTCCGAATGAAAGCCGCAGCTACGATGCGACCCGGCACGCGGTCCGCTTCTGGGGCTATGACCGCTCCATGGAAAATTCGTTCTTTGTGAGCGCGGATGCGCTCAGGCAGATGCAACCGAATTTGCAACTCGATGCGGTAAGCCTGCTGCGTGCCTTCGATATCAACCGCGACCGCATCTACGCGATCGCCGCGAAAGTCTATGCCCGGGGCCGCAGAGGCTCCTACGATCTCAATGTCGCCGACGTTTGACCGCGCAAGCTTGCGCCTGAATATCACTCACGAAGGAATTGTCTATGAGCACTAAAGCAAAGAAGCCTGCAAATCTGCTGGCGAATGCGATGCCGACTGACGGCTACGTCCTGTCGGTCGATGGCAAATTGAAAACGCGATATGAAACCGCGAAGGAAGCCATGACCGCCGCCGCCAAGCTCAAGGAAACTTATCCGGTGATTCAGGTCACCGTTTATGACGCGGCGGAGCGAAAATATTCGCCGCTAGAGCCGCTGGATGCGAAGTTAGCGGATTGATTTGCCGCTCAGCGAAGGGCGATGACCCGAACGGTCCGCGCTTCGCTCTCGGGATTTCTGAAATCGAATTGACAACGCTGCTCGAAGTTGGGCCAGGCGTGCTGCGAGCATGCCGCTCCCTTCACGTGCAGGGGAAGGCGATCGCCCGTCGCGGACACTTGCGGCAGCGGACGCGTGTCGACGGACACGTTTGCCTTCGGCGCCGCGGATGTGGCGAAAACGAAAAGCCCGGCGATGGCGGCAGCGACGGCCATCCGGATGATCGGTTTGAACATTCTGTTCCCCTGGACATCTCGAGCGTGCATGGCCAAGTAACGCTCGATAAGATAGAGCGTTCCACCTTCGTCAAAGTAAATACTGAATAATCGCCTGATAATTTCTTTTGCCGCAAAAGTATTAGGTCGATAAATATTGGCTAACATTCATGGAACAATTACTTCACGACACATGTTGACTGTGTGGACTGAGGCAAAACGTCATGAAAAGCCATTTATTCTTGAGCAAATCCGGCTACTGAACGCAGATGTGATCGATCTGTACAGCCGCGTCGACGTCGGCACGAAAATCATCGTGCTCCCCAATCGCGCCGCCGTTGCAGCGATCGCCGCCGGTTTGCTCTGACCCAGCGGATACTCACGTCAATCGAGTTTAACCAAGGAGATTGCCGTGCGCTCTGTGATCAAGACTGGAATGTTCGTGCTGATGCTGGCGGCCATGCCGATCGCGGCCCAGGCCGGAACGCTGGAAGGCGTCGCCATCGGTGCCGGCACCGGCGCCGTCATTGCCGGGCCTCCCGGCGCGGTCGTCGGCGGCGTCATCGGCGGCGTGGTTGGTGGCCCGAACGTCGTAGGGCACCGCCATCGCCATTGCTGGATCAATGACAATGGATATCGTCACTGTTCATGGCGCTAAGCGCTCAATAAGCGTACCGTGCTGCGACCCCAGAGCGGCCGCTCGCCGCTCCGGGCTTTCTCGATTGAACTGACATCGGAGATAACACCATGTCGCTCGGGCTCATTCTCGTCATCCTCCTTATCATCTTCTTGCTAGGCGGCTTCAGTGGCCGCTTTGGCGGCTATGGCTACGGTTACGGCCACGGCGGCGTCGGCATCATCGGTATCATTCTGATTATCGTTGTCGTGCTGATGTTGCTCGGGCGGATTTGATCCGACCAAAGATCACGGCGGCGGCTGGGTCAGCAGTCGCTCGCTCGCGCGGCCGCGGAAGTCGTAGACGGTGGCGTAGACCACGCCCTCGCGCTCGATGGTGGCCATGATCGGCGCCTGCAAGTGCCGGCAATAGAACGTGCCGAGCGCCATGGCGAAGTCGGCCTTTTTCTGGTCGAAGGTGGTTTCGAATTGCGGCCCTAGCTCGACCTCTGCCGCTGGCTGTGGACCGCAGATTGCCACCACCCAGCGCCGGCCTTGTGGCGGCTGCTCGCTGGCGGCGGCGAGCCGCGCGCGCAATTCCTCGGCCGCCTGTTTGAAGGCGAGGCCCCAATAATCGAGCATGTATTCGTGCTGCGCCACCCGCACGCCGCCGGCGAGCACGTTGAAATAGGTGTATTCGTAAGGATGCAGCCACGCCATCCCGCTCACCGGCAAGGCGAGGGCGGCGATGAACACGGTGACCAGCGCGCCAAGCGCTGCTTTGCCATGCCGGCATGCGCTCTCGGTGAGCCAGGCCATGGCGAGCCCGCCGAGCGCCGCGAACGGCGGCACCACGAAGATGAAATGGCGTAAGCCATTATAGAGCGCCGGCCGCACCATTATGGCCAAGGCGACGGGCAAGATCGCAGCGAGCGCCACGGCGATCAGGCTGGCGCGGCGGTTGACCGTCACACCGCGGCGCGCGGCGGCGACGAAGGCGCCGACCGTTCCGATCAGCCCGAGCGCCAGCATGATTTCGGGCAACTTGAGCATGAACAAATGCGGCAGGTAGCTCGCCGGCATGTCGGGGACGTCGATCAGCTGGCCTTCGTACAATTCCTGCCACGGCTTTTCGAAGAAGGTGTCGAAATATTCCGCCGCGTGCAGCGGATTGAGCGGCGAGAGCACCGACCACGGCCATAACAGGCCCATGATCAGATAGCCGAGCCCCAAAGCCGGCAGCATGGTCCAAAAGAATTGCCCGCATCGTTGCGCCGCCGGTTTCCAACCGCCGGCGCGGCCTTCCGCGATCAGCACGAACAGCAGCGCGGAGAGCCCGATCGGCGCGGCGACCCCGGCCAGCACGCGCGAGCCGAACGCCAGCCCCAGGCCGACGCCGGCCAGCGCGACCGTGCGCGCGTTCGGCTGCGGATATTCGTCGAAGGCGCGCACCACGCCGAGCAGCAGCACCGCCATGGCGGTGGCGAAGGGCGCGTCCTTCGCGTTCATGAACATATGGCCGTAATAGAGCGGGCAGGTCGCGAGCAGGATGAGCGCGATCAGGCCGGCGGGCGGCCCACCGATGCGGCGGCCGATGCGCCAGGTGACGAACAGCCCGACGATGCCGATGGCGGCCCCGACCAGCCGCCGCGTCTCGAACAATCCGAACGGCAGCACTTTGGCGGCGAGCGCCGCCGCCATGTCGAAGCCGCCGCCATATTTGTAGAGATTGACGAAGGAGAGAGCGCGCGCGTCGGCGAAGCCCGAGCCGTAAAGCTTGAGCAGCAGGTCGCCGTATTGCGAGTGGGTATAGTCATCCCAGCCGAGGCCGTAGTCGCGGAAGGTTATCCCCGCGATGACGGCGACCGCCGCGAGGATTAGGACCGCGATGCGATCGGCGGAGACCATTACCGATCGCATGCAGAACATGTCCGCTCAGAAGATCGAGACGAAGACTGAGTTCTTCGCCGAGTGTCTATTGTTTGCGCGCGACGTTTACTTGCTCGCGGCCACGAACAACTCTTCCACGTAGTCCCAATTCACCAGGTGATCGAGGTACGCCTTGAGATAATCCGGCCGCCGGTTGCGGTAGTCGATGTAGTAGGAATGCTCCCACACATCGCAGCCCAGAACCGGAATAGCCCCGTGGACCAGCGGGTTTTCGCCGTTCGGCGTCTTGGTGATGGCGAGTTTTCCGTCTTTCACGGTGATCCAGCACCAGCCGGATCCGAATTGCGTCACGCCGGCAGCTGCGAAATCTTCCTTCATCTTGGCGACGCCGCCGAGATCTGAATCGATTTTCGCCTTGAGTTTGCTGGGGATTTTGTCGCCGCCGCCATTCGGCTTCATCCATTTCCAGAAATGCATGTGGTTGTAGTGTTGGCCGGCATTGTTGAAGAGGCCGGCGTTCTTGCCGAACGAGCCTTTGACGATCTCCTCAAGCGATTTGCCCTCAAGCCCGCTGCCGACCAGCAGCTTGTTGCCGTTGTCGACATAGGCCTTGTGGTGCTTGTCGTGGTGATATTCGAGCGTCTCGCGCGACATGTGGGGCGCCAGCGCGTCATAGGCATAGGGCAACTCGGGCAGCGTGAACGACATCAGATCCTCCTCGATCCACAAACGATGATTGGGAAAAAAGCCGGTCTCATAATGAAACCGGGAAGTCCCGGGCGAGTTCCTCGATTAAGTTAATTAGGCTCTGGCGGCGGCCGGGGCAACGCCTTGGCGGCGGTGCGCCGCAGGCAATCAATCGGCTGTAGCGGGCTAAGGTCCTGGAAATGCTCTGAAATGGCCCCCAGTGACGATCGACCGGGGCGGCACAACATTAATCAAGTTTGAGGGCATTCGCGACTACATTAACATTAATAGTTGCCGTGGGTGCCGCGAACGGCCAAAATTCGCCGCTTCTGGAAGGTCTTACCGGATGCTGGCGTTGCTGGTTCACAAGAGGTCCTAACGGGTTATGTCAGTCCTGTTGTTCGTTGTCGGCGCCATTGCCGTCATGGTGGGCGTCGGGATGGTCGGATACGGCATTCCGATCAATGAATTCAGCTTCGGCAACACGCTCATCGTCGCAGGGACCACGGCCGTGGTCGGCGGCCTCATCGTCATCGCCATCAGCGCCGCGGTCAGCAAATTGCAGCGGATCGCCGAGACGCTGGCGACGCGCACGCCGGTGCGGTCCAGCCGCCCAATCGAAATGTTTGAACCGCCGTCCGGCTCGCGCGCGGCCCCGATGCCGGGCCAAATTCCGTTCCCGCCCAGGCCGAAATCCGAGGCGGCTGTCCGCGAAGCGCAGCCGCCCGCCGATATGGCCGTCGAAGACCACCCGGCTGCTGCCGCGGCGCCGACGCTGCGAAATCCGGATAGGCCGGCCGCCGTGGCCGAGGAATTCGAAGCCAAGGAATACGAGTACGTTTCGCTGTCGCCGCAACAACCGATGCTCGCGCCGGCGGCGGTCGATCAGGGCGAGCCGGCGCCGCCTCCGCCGGTCAGCGACGATGCTTTTCCGGTGGCCGGAATGCGCCCGCAGCCGGCCGTCGATGCGCCTTGGCGTTCTTCGCCGCCGCCGCCGCCGCTGGAGCGCCAGTCCGAGACAAGCTATTTCGATGCCTTGTGGCCGGCGGAATCCAGGCCGGCGAAAAGCCCGGTCATTGACGAGGCCAAGCCCGAGCCGAAGCGGGATCTGGCGCAGGCACCTGCGCCCGAAGCGCAAAGCGAACCGGTCGCGATCCTGAAATCCGGCGTCGTCGACGGCATGGCCTACACGCTCTATGTCGACGGTTCGATCGAAGCCGAACTGCCGCAAGGCACGCTGCATTTTGCCTCGATCAATGAGCTGCGCGACCATCTCGCGAAGAGCTCGTAGAATCAAACGGATAGACGGACATCGCCGGCGTCCGCCGCGTTCGGTTTATTTTTGGGCAGTGCACCGCAAAGAAGTCCCAAGTCTAATCGAGTTTTTGACGATCTTCTTCTTGCGGCGACTGAAATTCGTCAGTAGAATTCAAAAAAATAGCCACAGAGCTTCGATATTCTTGCGCAGAACAACCTTGGATCAACCAGGGAGCATGGTTTTCTTCTGATTGAGCTGCGGCGCCTTGTTCTGGCACCGCGCCACAGCGGGGCAACTTCGATGACCGATACACCGGCGAGCGGCAACTACATCGAACTGACGGCGCAAATCGTCTCCGCCTATGTCAGCAACAACACAGTGCCGGCCGGCGAGATTCCCAGCCTGATCAACCAGGTGCATGCCGCGCTCGCCCGGGTGTCCGGAAAATCCGGCGACGCCCCGTCCGAGCCGCTGCGCCCGGCGGTTTCGGTGAAAAAGTCGATCACGCCGGAATACATTGTCTGCTTGGAAGACGGCAAGAAATTTAAGTCGCTCAAGCGGCATTTGCGCACGCAGTACAACATGACGCCCGAGCAGTACCGGGAAAAATGGGCGCTCGGCGCCGACTATCCGATGGTCGCGCCCAGTTACGCGGCCGCGCGCTCGCAACTGGCCAAGCAAATGGGTTTAGGCCAGCAGCGCCGCCGCCGCGCCAAATAAAGACATCAAGTAACCGGTACCGCATTCGCGCAGGTTTGCCGCCGCGGCGGTTTTGTTTTGCACCATTAGCCTCACGATAGTTGCGGATAAAAATCCTATTTATGTGGATAGTTTCCTGAGTATTTTCCGTGAAAACGCAAATACATAAAATATATCATATAGATAACCCCTTCTCCTCAAACTTATCCTCGCCGCCGTAATTTCGGCGATGATGTAGGGAAATAATCCTAATTGAGGAGGCGATGGATGACCCTGGTCGAAGCCCTGAATAAACCGCGCCGGGCGCGGCGCCGGCCGCCGCTGC
>Ga0097691_1001266_pt1 | contig 19082 bp, 13 predicted proteins | sample NGESurdeep072012_8_FD_72858 | JGI IMG/M metagenome (GOLD analysis project Ga0097691, IMG submission 72858) | Arctic peat soil microbial communities from Barrow, Alaska - NGEE Surface sample 210-1 deep-072012 | ecosystem: Environmental > Terrestrial > Soil > Wetlands > Peat ... | reverse complement strand
TCGGCCGTCCCATCACCGGCGCGTAGAACTTGGTGCACTTGCCTTCGACAAACCGATCGAAGTCGTCGGCGTCCAGCAGCGCATTCAGCCGCGTGTAGAACGGATGCCCCGGCGACTTCGGCAGCTCCGCGGTTGCGACCCACAACGACGCTTGCTCACTCTGTCGGGTTCCCATCGCCATGCGCTACAGTGCAGTAGAGCCAATCGATTCTGGCCATCGATCGAATCGTCACCGACTTTCACCACGGGCTGCTAAGGTTGAAATGCCACGGGGCTTCGTAGAGGACCAATAATTTCAGATTGACGGTTTGTTGCTGCCGGACTTGACGTATCGCCTCAGCCATGATCCTCGATTACGGCCCCGCCTGCGGCACTGGCTGCAAAAGCGCACTGATCACACTCAGGAACTCGTTCTTGAGCCTGAAGCCTTTTTAACGCGAACAGCGTGAATGCGGGGGAAAAGCATTCTGCGCCGGATATGGAGGCATATCCGGCGCTGGGGACGTGCAAGATTCAATCGGTAGAGCGCCCGCTAGACGGGCTATTAGTGGCTAGTCGTGGGCCATCGCCGAAATATAAACGAAGTCCTCATCATAAAAGAGGGGGTAAGTATCGTGTTCGCTGTTGCCCGCGACGCCATCGACTATCGAATAGGGCAGATACCAGTAACCTCCATCTCCAAAGGTGTCACTCCATGAATTGCGAACCTTGAATGCGCCCGCGCCATCGTATTTGACGTATCCAGCGTCATCATAACCCACGATCACCATCGCATGTCCCCCCTGTTCAGGCTTCTCGGGCTTGGTGTAAGGCAATTCGAGCACGCCGCTGCCGTAGAAACTAGTTCCTCGGTTCCATTGGTGCTTGCTGTCGTCGGTGTCGATGGCGAACCACACCAGCTGTTCGGCTGCCACGATCGCCTTGACGTCCAATGAGCTGGGACTGAAAGCGGCCCTCCTGATGGTCATTGTCAGAGTGGTGGGGCCGGTGCTCAAACTTTGCCATAAATTGATCTTGTTCCAGAAGCTGTCCAGGTTCGGGGGTCCCTCAGTCCCAGGTACATTTATTGGATCACTGAGGTTCGGTGACTCTGCGAACGGAAAGAAAACTCCGGTCGCGTGCATCACCTTGTCTTCTTCACCATCGATCGGCAGAAATCCGTTGCTGTAGGTCTGCCTATAACTTTCGGTCGTGAGGGCCTGGAAATTGGTGTAGGCAAAACTCCCGTCGTCTTTCGGCCAGCCTTTTTTCCCTCCTTGCCCGTTCGACTGTAGGAATCTGGCAAATAGATACGAGTATTGTACGTTATCCAGAAGCGGATTGGTCGCTCCCTCTTCGACGTCGGTGCCGTAAACCAGTTGGGCGAATGCGACGGATGCACAGGTGCCGACACCCCCCTGATTGGGCACATTAGCGGTCAGCAGTGCCTGGTTCGATACCGTGGCGGGGAGTACCGTGCCCGGAGGAACGGTAGGGTCCACCAGACCGTTGTTAACGTAGTATGGCCGAATCACCGAGTCGGCATAGCGCGTGTCGCCGGGGAATCCTTTGCCCTCCTGGAAGCCACTGCCGTTGCTGCCGCTGCCGTCGCACGCGCTGATTGTGAAAGCAAACACTGTAAACACAGCGGCCATCAGCAGGCCGCTCCAGAATTTGCCTAAATTCGGTCGTGGTCTTGGGTACCGAAAGTCCATCTTCTTTCCTCCAGGTTACTAATCTCTGGTTCGTGGCAAGCGGGAAAATTTCAGAGCTCTCCGCGTCGAGACTGTGTCTAGCCGGAAGTTCTATCTTGAAACCCGATTCTATCTAGCACCAAGACAGGTAGTTGACAAACGCAAGGTTTTAACCCGGATTTGAGTTCAGAGCTTTCCAGGGTACCGCAACTAGCGCGTTCTGCCTCGCGTTGACATAGAACACCCGAAACTGACCCTTTCCCTCCTATCTCGTCACCGAAATCTGCTCTGCTGTGCACTCGCCTTATCCCGCCGGCGACGGCAGCGCCGCGATCCTCCACAGCATGCCGGCAAACAACCGCCGCGTCAGATGGCTCTCCGCCAGAAGCAACCAGCAATACCGGGAATGCTTTATTAGACGTCCGCCGGGTTTCACCAGCCACTGCTGCAAGCTGGTCAGCGACCAGCTCTCGATCCGCGTCGGCAGCGCCAGCCACCGCCACAGATTGCCGAGGTTGTAGGCGATTAGGTTCAGCCACAGCCGCACCTCGTTGGACCGGAAGCGATGGCAGCTAAGCCGCGTCATCGCGACCGCCTGCTTACCTTCTTTGATACACTGCTCGGCTGTCCCGCGTTTGTTGTAGAATCGCAGCACCGCGGGGCTTGAAGTCCCAAGATTGGTCACGATGAAGCCGACACGGGGGAACAACTCCCCGAAGTGGAACTCCACCTTCGCCACCACCCGCCGCGCCCTCACCGCCCCTGATCGCGTCCAAACCCACGTCTGTCAATGGCTCCGCTAGCTCTTACCACTCTAGTAGTACACTTGGAAAATGGAAATCCGGGCTAAGTGAAGTCGAAGCGCCCCGCACCGAAACATATCCGGGGTCCCTCGGCTTCGCTCAGGGCAGGCTCTCGGCTTCGCTCGGGATGACACAAAGAAAGGTGACACAAGAAGGGGAAGACACAAGAAGAAGCGACCCGCGTCCCCTTTCCCCAGTTCTAACAGGGACGAAGTCCCGCATCTTTTCTTATCTTAATACTGAGGTGCAGGGGTCATCCCTGCAAACCCACGGCGGGTTTCACCTTAAATTACGTGGATTTCTCTATCACTTCACTTCGGCGGGGGGCTTGGGCTGGTCGCCCCGCTTCAGGCCGAATTTATCGATTCGGTATTGCAGAGTCCGATAACTCATGGCGAGCATTTTTGCCGCCTTTGCGATTACCCAGTCATTGCGCTCGAGCGCCTGCAGGATTGCGTCGCGCTCGAACGTTTCGAAGTTGAAGCCCTCGCTCGGAATCTCGTATCTGTCGCCGCGCTGAGTGTCCCTGCTGCGGCCCGGCTTCTTGCGCGACAGGACCTCGTCGGGCAAATTGCGCGGCGTCACCGTGTCCCCCTCACAGAGCAGGATCGCACGTTCGAGCGCGGACTCGAGCTGGCGCACGTTGCCCGGCCACGAGTAGTCGAGCAGAACTTCCATCGCCTCGCGGCCGATCTCTTTGACGCGGCCTTCGGCAAGATGTCCAAACTTGGCGAGCGCATGATTGGCGAGCAGGGGAATGTCGCCGCGCCGATCGCGCAGCGGCGGCAAGGTGATGGTCACGACGTTTATGCGATAGTAGAGATCCTCGCGGAAGCGGCCCTCGCCGACTTCCTCGGCGATGTTGCGATTGCTGGCGGCGACCAGGCGCACGTCGATGCGAAAGGAATCGTTGCCGCCGACGCGGCGGAGTTCCTTTTCCTGCAGGACGCGCAGAATCTTCGCCTGCATTCCCTGCGGCAGGTCGGCGATCTCGTCGAGAAACAGCGTCGATTTGTCGGCGCTCTCGAAGAGCCCGATTTTGCGCTCGTTGGCGCCGGTGAACGCGCCGCGCTCGTGGCCGAACAGTTCGTTCTCGATCAAAGTTTCGGGAATCGCCGAGCAATTGATCGCGACGAACTGCCGCGCGGCGCGCGGCGACAGCCGATGGATCGCCTTGGCCACGATTTCCTTGCCGGTCCCGCTCTCGCCCTGGATAAGCACCGTCGAATTCGAGGGCGCGACTCGCCGCACCAGCCGGATAACTTCCTGGATGGCGGCGTCCTGTCCGATGATGCCCTCGATCTCGAAAGTGCCTTCCAGGCGCCGCTTGAGCAGTTGATTTTCCTGCTGCAGGTTTGCGAATTCCGCCGCCTTGGCCACCCTGGTGACGAGTTTCTCGCGATCGGTCGGTTTCTCGAGGTAGTCGAACGCGCCCGCCTTCATCGCTTGCACGACGCTGTCGGTCGAGCCGTGCGCGGTCAGCACCACCACCTGGCTGCCGGGATACGCGCTGCGCACTTTCGCGAGCAGCTCCTCGCCCGACATCCCCGGCATCATGAGGTCCGTCAACACGACGTCGAAACGTGACAGCGCCAGCAACTCGATCGCGCGCTTGCCGACCGCAGCCTCTTCGACTGCGAATCCCTCTTCGCGCAACGTGTCCGCGGTGATCTGGCGTTCGAGGTCGTTGTCTTCAACGACCAGTACTGAGGCCTGGGTCATGATTGTGTCCGTGTACCGCGCTTGGCGGGAAGGTGAAAGTTACTGTGGTTCCGGGTCCGTCCGGGTTGGGTCCAATATCGATTGTACCCCCATGCGTCTCGACAATCGCTTTCGACAGAAACAGCCCCAGGCCGATTCCATCGCGCTTGGTGGTGAAAAACGGCTCGAAGACGTGGTCCACGGCTTCCGCCTGGATACCCGCGCCAGTGTCCGAAAAAGTAATCACCATCGAGCCGTCCACGCGCCGAAACGCAATCAGCATCTTGCCGCCTTCGGGCATCGCCTGGATCGCGTTGGCGACCACGTTGATAAAGCAGGTGCGGAGTTTCTCGGCGTCCACGTTGAGAATCGGCGCCGGGTCGTTGCATTCCTCGACCAAGTCGATCCCCTGGCTTTTTATTTTCGATTCCGACAGCGCCACGACTTGATCCAGCAGTTGATGCACGTCGGTGGGCGCCGGGAAAATCTCGATCGGCTTGCCGTAATGCAAAAAGCTCTGCACCAGGTCCGACAGCCGCCGCATCTCGTCCTTCATGATCACGAGCTGATGCAGAAACGCTTCGCGATCGTTGGGCTGCTGCGGGGCATAGCGCGCGCGGAGCTGATCGAGCGCCAGACTGATGAAGTTCAGCGGGTTCTTGATTTCATGCGCCAGGCCGCCGGCCAATTGCCCAAGCGCGGTGAACCGTTCGAGCCGGTTTAGTTCCTGCTCGCGCTCGCGCGCACGCCGGAGCTGGCCGACCATGTCGTTGAAGCTGCGCGTGAGCAAGCCGATCTCGTCGCGCCGATGCGCCTCGGGAACCGGTTCGAGGCCGCGCGCCGCGATATTCTGCGCCGCGTTCGCGACCGCATGAATCGGCTTCACGTAGCGATCGGCGAGGATGTAGGCGAAGACCAGGCCGATTGCGAAAATCGCAAACGCGATCATCAGCTCACGGGTCCGGCTCTGCGCCAGCGGCTGAGCGAAGTCGCCAAAATTGGCCACCACCTGCACGTAGCCAAGCAGATGATCCTCGACCTCGACCGGAATCAGATAGACCGTCGTCTCCGGCGCGAGCGGACCGAGCTTGCCGGCCGGAATAGTCACCAGGTCATAGGGATGCTTGAGTTGCTCGGGCGTGAGCCATTCGGCCTGCTTGGGCCGCAGGGCAGCACCGATCAGATGCGGATTCGAGCTGTTGAGGATCAGATTTTCGCTCGACGCGATCGATACTTCGAGTCCCTTGGTGTGCAGGTCGCCCACGTAGTTGTGCAGCAGATCGCGATCGGTGCCGCCGACCGCGGTCAGCTCCTGCACGCTGATCTGGATCACGCGCGCCAGGTCCTTGACCCTCTCCTGCGTGGTCGCGACGATCGCCGCCTGCGTGCCGAGGCTCACCCAGACCTCGGCGCCCAGGGTAAGCCCGAGCAGGCCCACCATCAGCACGATCAGCTTCGCCTTGAGGTTCAGCGCGGGAAAGTATGATTCCATTTTCGATGTCGCCGGGCAGGCCGGCGCGGCCACGCGATAATTCGACCTATCCGCTCTTGCTCACGGGCTCGTTGGTCTTGCGCAGAACCAGCATCCGGGTCCCGTACACCGCGGCGCTCAGGATCGCCACGATCACGATCAGCCGCTCGAAGCCGCCGATGTATCTGACCATCATCTCGATTTGCTTGCCGAAAATGTAGCCGAGCGTTACGACGATCGGCACCGATATCAGCGCTCCGAGCAGATCGTAGAGCAGAAACACTGCCGGGCGCACGCCAAAAGATCCCGCCGACAAATAGATCAAGGCGCGCAGACCGGCCAGGAATCGCGCGTAAAACACCGCGCGAGCCCCATGGCGCTGCATGAAACGCTCGATGCGCTCGATCTGATGCTGCCGGGCCGGCCACGCCAGCGTGAAGTAGCGCACCAGTCCCGTGCCGAAGCGCCGGCCCATGAAGAACAGCGAGTTGTCGCCCACGACCACTCCCAGCAGCGAGACCGCCAGCGTGATCGGGTAGCGCGTGACCCCGCGATGCGCCAAATAGCCACCCGCGAGCAGCGCCACGTCTTCCGGAATCGGCATCCCAAGTCCGCACAACATCAGAACAACGAACAATCCAAGATAAGTGAAGTGTTCGATGTACGCGGAGATCAGCCCGACCAAGCTCAGCTCCCGTGGGCGTAACGCGCGCGCAATGCGTCGCGGATTTGCTCGACCGGCACGCCCCGGTTTGCCATCGACTCCGCATCGTGAGCCTCGCCGACGCAGATCTCGCACCTGCTGCCGTGCGTATCACGGTAGCAATCGAGCAGGCTCTTGTGCCCAATGGCCTTGTCGCAGCCGCAGTAGCAATGCAGTTGCGCCAGCAGCGTGGGATCGCGCTCGGCGATCTCATATGCCTCGCGCACATTGCCCTGGAAATTCTTCGGGTCGAGCGTTATACGCAGCCGCGCCGCAGGATCGGAGGCCGCGGCCATCTGGCGCGCCGGCGGCCGCACCTGATTCGACACATAGCCAGCGTAAACGATTGCCACCACCACAACCGCGGCGGCCGTCAGTGCGACGATTCCTTTGACGCCCTTGAACATGAGTTTCTCCGCAGCCGTAAATTATAGCATCTCGATGAATCTTAGGCTTTGATTCGCAAAACTGTATAGAGCGGCCGGCCGATGCGGTCCGCGACGCGTATGCGGCAGGCGTTTGAGCATGCCCATCGCGAGAATCCGCCGGCGGAAGTTTCGCCGATCGAGCGGACGGCCCAGGATTAGCGAGTATAGTTCCTCGAACTCGGCGAACGTGAATTCCCGCGGCAGCAACGCATACGCGATATTCGTGTACTCGAGTTTCGACTTCAGCCGCTTGACCGCATACGCAGCCATCAGCGAATGATCGTACGCAAGCTGCGGCAGATGCGTGACTTCGTACCATTTGCCGGTCGCATATTTGTCGCACGGCGCGCCGATGCCCTGCGGGTCGGGGATCAACGCCATGTACGCGACCGATACCACGTGCGCACGCGGGTCGCGCGACGGATCTCCAAACGTGAACAGCTGCTCGAGATAAGCGCCGCCAAGTCCCGTCGAGTCGTAAAGCTCGCGCCGCGCCGCGTCGTCGAGCAGTTCCCCCACTCGCACCAGCCCGCCCGGAAACGCCCACCGCCCGCGACCCGGTCCGCGCCGCAGCTCGACCAGGTAGGTCTGCAGGCGCCCGCCGTTGATCGCGAACAACACGGTGTCCACCGCGACCATCGGCCGCGCCAGCCGTTCGCCGCGCGCCGCGCCGGCCGCGGCGCCTTGGGCGTTCGCGCTCAGACGCTCAGCTCGAGCATGCGCTCCAGGGCCCGCTTCGCGCCCGCGCGCACGTCCTGGGAAAGTTCGATTTCGTAGCGCAGATGGCGCAGTGAATCGAGGGTGCCCTCGAGCGTGATCATCTTCATGAACCGGCATAGCTTGCACACCTTGTAGAAGTGCTTGTCGGGAATTTCCATCAGCAGGCGGTCCGAGAGCCCGCATTCCGTCACCACCAGGAACTTGTCGGCGTCGCTGCTGCGCGCGTAACCGATCATCGCGCTGGTGGACAACACCGCGTCAGCCAGCGCGAGCACGTCGCGCCGGCACTCGGGATGCGCAATTACCTTGATCCCGGGAATCGCGCGCTTGACCTTGCTTATCTCGTCGGGAGTTATCTGGTGATGAACGTAGCAGTTACCGTCCCATGAAATTACCCGCTTGCGCGTCTGCCCCTGCACGTAGTTGGCGAGATTCTGATCCGGCACGAACAGGATATTGTCCGAGTCGATCCGCTCGACGATCTTCGCCGCGTTGGATGACGTGCAGCACGCGTCCGACAGCGCTTTGACGTCGGCCGTGCAATTGACGTACGACACCACCTTCAGGTCGGGATAAATCTTCAGCAGTTCTTCCTTGCGATCCGCCAGCCGCTCGGCCGTCACGCTGTCCGCCAGCGAGCATCCGGCCTTCAGATCCGGCAGCAGCACCTTGCGATCGGGGTTGAAGACCTTGGCCGTCTCCGCCATGAAGTGAACGCCGCAAAAGACGATCACGTCGGCGTCGCGCACCTCGCGCGCGTTGCGCGCCAGCTCCAGCGAGTCGCCGACAAAATCCGCGACCTCGAAAATCTCCGGCCGCTGATAGTTGTGCGCGAGCACCACTGCGCGCCGCGCCTTTTTCAGATGCTTGATCTCCGCGATCATCTCCGCGTAGCGCTCGCAGGTGTCCGCCGTGTAGCTCTCGTTGCCGAGCACCCCGAGCTTGTCGCGCAGCGCGCTCCCGCTAACCGCCGTTTCAACAGATTGGTTCACCGTGAGTCCTCTTTGCCGTGACTGCCGTTACTTTGCGTCAATCTGACACTTACTCTACGCCGGCGGTCTTTGCAAGCGGCGCTCCCGTTGGCGAAGAGGGGCGCCGCTCTGATAAATCAAGTCACGATTGCGCACGCGGATAACGAAACGCGGCTTTTTCAGGAGTTAATGTGATGGATGAAGTATTGGATCGCGAGATTCCCTGCGCGACGCGCCACTGGCGCACGGCCGCGCCGGGTCTTCCAGGCGCGGGTGAGGGCGCCCGATCATGAGCCGCCAAATCGCACTCGCGCTGGTCCGCGACTTGTTCTTCCGCTCGAAGATCGACACGGTCGCCGCCGCCGTCGGCGCCGAGGTTGGCTACGCCTCGACGCTCGACGCCGTCGCCTCGCGATGCGCCGAATTGAAACCCTCCACGGTCTTCACCGATCTCTCAGACGACGCCTTTCCCGCACTCGAGACGCTGAAACAAATCCGCGCCGCCGCTCCCGCCGCGCGCGTGATCGGATTCGCCTCGCACGTAGATCTGAAAGCGCTCAAAGCCGCCCGCGACGCAGGCTACGAGTTGACGCTCTCGCGCAGCGAATTCACCGCCCGTCTCCCCGATCTGCTGCGCCCCTGATGGCGCCGCCTACTTGCGCCGTGCGATAAACCGCGCCTGCGCGACCTTGCCCGCGCGCGCCATCTCGCCGATGAAGCGGAAGCCGTCGAGGAGCGCATCCAGCAGTTCGGTGCTGAACCCGAGGATCCGCAGAGCGTCATACTTAAGCTGCATCTCAAGCATGTTGACATATAAATCCACATGGCTTGCAAACTGGCCGGTGTCTTCGGCGGCGCGCACCTCGCAGCCGCTTCCCGAGAGCAGTTTGGCGTAGCCCGCAATGTTCTCGACGTTGGCGAACATCATTATGCCGAGAAAGCGCTGCGCCTCGGAATCACTTAGTCCCGCAGGCCCCTCGACCCAGTCGGTGAACGCAATCACGCCTCCGGGGCGGACGATCCGCGCCGCCTCCGCAATCAACTTTGGCTTGTCGGGGACGTAGCACCACGCATCCTCGCTCCAGATGAAATCCGCGCTGGCCGATGGCAGGCCGCTCTTGCAGGCATCGGCGAGAATGAACCGGATTTTGTCGTCGAGGCCTTCTTCGTGGGTCATCCGCCGCCCGCGCTCGACTATCGCTTCGGTCACATCGACGCCGACCATCGAGGCGACATTGCGAAACCGCACCAGAAAGCGCATGTCCCCGCCGTTGCAACAACACAGATCGACCCCGTTCATCCCGGGCGCGATTCCGGCGCGATCCGCCAGGTCGATCGATGCCTTCATTCCTCCTACGTGAATTTGCTGCCCAAACATAAGTTGAAAGAGGTCGCCCGGCGCACTGCTATAGACAGAGACGACATCCGCCACCCCGACACCGGTTATAGACTTCACGATTTTTTCCTCCTGCTGTTCGGCCTCAAGGCCATTTACGTTACGGTCGAGCCGGCTTGCGGGCGCGGACGAACGCGCTCATGAACTTACCGGCGGCCATCTGCGCGGATTTCTCGAGGTCTGGATTTTCCGCAAGAAATCCCTGCGCGTCAGCCGCCGTATAGACCCGCGTCGGTTCCACTTCGATCTGTTCGAATCCCGCCGCGGCCAGCTTCGATTGGTATTCCGACTCCTCCAGCGCACCCGCGATACATCCGGCCCACAACTCGACGCGGCGGCGAATCTCGACCGGCATCTCACCGCGTACCACGATGTCAGAAACGGCGAATCGCCCGCCTGGTTTGAGCACGCGGAAGGCTTCGCGCAGCGCGCGATCCTTGTCGGCCGAGAGATTGATCACGCAGTTCGAGATGATCACGTCCACCGAATTGTCGGGCAGCGGAATATGCTCGATCTCGCCCTTGAGGAATTCGACATTCTGCGCGCCCGCTTTGCGCTGGTTATCGCGCGCAAGGGCGAGCATCTCGTCGGTCATGTCGAGCCCGTACGCTTTGCCCGCCGGCCCAACTCTTCGCGCGGAGAGCAGCACGTCGATCCCGCCGCCCGAACCCAGGTCGAGCACGGTTTCGCCCGGCTTCAGCTCGGCGAGCGCGGTTGGATTGCCGCATCCCAGCGACGCTGCAAGCGCCTGGGCGGGAATCGATGCGGTCTCGGCCTCGCGGTAGAGATTCGAGGTGATTGGGTTTCCCGCGGGCGCCGCCGAGCCGCAGCATGAGCCGCCCTGATTCGCGACTCGCCGCGCCGCTTGCGCGTACTCCTCCCTGACCTTTTCCCTTATCGATTCATTACTCATCGTGGCCTCCATGCCTGCGCGTTATTTTACGCGAGAGGCGATTAGCGGATAGTGAACGAACCGGCGATGCGCCCGGCGTCTTGTGAAGGCCGGCGCAACAGTCCTCGGTCATGAACCGGATCAACTTTGCGGCTTTCGGCCAATTGACTGCATAGTAAATGAATCGCCCCGCGCGATGCGCCGTCAGCAGCCCGCATCGGGTCAACGCGTCGAGGTGATGAGACAGCGTCGAGCCCGGCATCTTGACCCGGCGCTTGATTTCGTCCACGCAGGTTCCGTCCGGCCCGGCGCGCACCAGCAGGCGGAAGATCTCGAGCCGGCCGGATTGTCCAAGCGCACTCAGTTGCGACACAAATTCTTTCACTACGATAATTCTAGTATCATCGAAATGTAAACGACGCAAGCCTCTTCCCCCAAAACCTTTCTGACAGGGCGAAGCCCGCATCTTCTCTTAACAGACGGGAAGTCCGAAACCTGCGTGAGGTTTCGGGAAAATCCGTTTCTGTTTCTCCGCAGTTGTTGCGATTGATATAACTTTCCTCATGCCCACAGCGCTCGACGACTTCCATCCTGCCGTTCGCACCTGGTTCAAGCGGCGCTTCAGCGCGCCCTCACGCGCGCAGGACCTCGGATGGCCCGTTATCGGCGCCGCCAACGGCAATGAAACGCCCGGATTCGACGTCCTGCTGTGCGCGCCGACCGGCAGCGGCAAGACTTTGGCCGCCTTCATGTGGGCAATCAACGGGCTGGTCCTCGACGCGGCGCGCGACCGGCTCCGCGATGAAGTCTCGGTTCTGTACGTTTCGCCGCTCAAGGCGCTGGCCAACGACATCCGGCTCAATCTCGAGGAGCCGCTCGACGGCGTGCGCGACGCCGGCGCCGAATCGGGCCTCGATCTTTCGCGCATTCGCGCCGGCCTTCGCACTGGAGACACCTCCGCGAGCGAGCGCACTGCGATGCTCCGGCGGCCGCCGCATATTCTGGTCACCACCCCCGAGTCGCTGTTCATCCTGCTGACCTCGCCGAAGTTCCGCGAAAAACTCGCCGCCGTCCGCCACGTGATCGTCGATGAACTCCACGCCCTGGCCGGCAACAAGCGCGGTGCGCATCTCGCGCTGACTCTCGAACGCCTCGAACGCTTCGTGACGGGTCGCGGGAAGGCGCGGCCGAATCGAATCGGCCTGTCGGCGACGTTGAATCCGATCGAAAAGCTGGCCGGGTTTCTGGCCGGCTACGACGTGGCTCGGGACAATTCGCGGTCACCGCGTCCGATAAAAATAGTTCGCGCCGACGATCGCGTCCGCACGATGGATCTCCAGGTCATCGCGCCCGGCCCCGAGCTTGGACCGTTGGCCACTCATCCGCATTGGGAGGCGATGTACGACGAAGTCGCGCGCCTGATCTGCGCGCATCGCACGACGCTGGTTTTCACGCTCAGCCGCCGCTTTGCCGAGCGGGTCGCGCTCAATCTGCAGAAGCGGCTCGGCGCCGACGCCGTCATGGCGCATCATGGCAGCCTCGCGCGCGCCGAGCGCCTGCTCGCCGAGCAACGCCTCAAGCGCGGCGAGCTGAAGGCGATCGTCGCGACCGCGTCGCTCGAACTCGGGATCGACGTCGGCGCCGTCGAGCTCGTATGCCAGCTCGATTCGCCCAAATCCATCTCGGCCGCGATTCAACGCGTCGGCCGCTCGGGACACAGCCTCGGCGCAACTCCCAAGGGACGCTTCTTCGCGCTGACCACCGACGATTTGCTCGAATGCGGCGCGGCGGTGCGCGCGATTCGCCGCGGGCATCTCGACGAAGTGGAAATCCCGATGGGATGCGCCGATATCGCGGCGCAGCAAATCATCGCAATCGCCGCCGAGGAAGAGGAAATCTCCGAAGCCGAGCTGCTGCGCGTGCTGCGCAGCGCCTACAACTTCGGCGATCTCGGCGCCCATAAAATGCGTCATCTTCTGGAACAACTCGCGGCCGAGTTTCCTGAAAAAATCATGGGCGCGTCGCCAAAGATTTTCTTCGATCGCGTCAACGCCCGCGTCCGCCCGCGCCGATCCGCCCGCCTCGCGGCCATCACCTCGGGCGGAACGATCCCCGAAGCCGGCAACTACGACGTCGTGATCGAGTCCGAGGGCCGCAAGGTCGGCGATGTCGAAGAGGATTTCGCGCAGGAAGCGTCGCGCGGCGACGTGTTCTCGCTCGGCTCGATGCCCTGGCAGATTCAGCGTATCTCGCGCGGGCGCCTGATGGTCGAGCCGGCGCCCGGGATGGCGCCGTCGCTGCCGTTCTGGCAGACCGAGGCGGGCGGCCGCTCGGATGCGCTGTCGGCGGAGATTTGCGACCTTCGCCGCGAGATTTGGCGCCGTCTCGAACGTAACGAATCTGCCGCCGGCTGGCTGATGAGCGAATGCGCGATGCCGGAGCGCGCCGCCACGCAAGCCGTCGACTACGTCCGCCGCGGCGTCGAGGCGCTCGGCGCGATCCCGGACGAGAAGACCGTCGTCGTCGAGCGCTTCTTCGACGGCCTGGGCGGCACGCAAATCGTCATTCACTCGCCATTCGGAATCCGCCTCAATCGCGGACTCGGTCTGGCGATTCGAAAGCGCCTGTGCCAGTCGTTCGATTTCGAAATCCAGGCGTCGGCGATCGACGACGGCGTGCTGCTCGCGCTGAATTCGCGGCATAGTTTTCCGCTCGACACTCTGTTCGGCATGCTCAAGGCGCGCAACGCGCGCGACGTACTTATCCAGGCGATTCTGGCTGCGCCGATGTTCGAGGTGCGCTTCCGCCACGTTGCCACGCGCGCGCTGGCCGTGATGCGCTCGGCGCACGGGATGAGGGTGCCTGCCTGGATTCAACGTCTGCGCGCGCAGGAACTTCTGTCCGCGATTTTTCCCGGCCAGCAAGCCTGCTTCGAGAACCGCCCCGGCGTGATCGAACTCCCGGACCATTTTCTGATCGAGGAAACGATTCGCGAATGCCTGGAGGAGTCCACCGACCTGCCGCGCGCGGTGCGGATGCTCGAAGGTATCGAGAGCGGCGCGATTCGCACCGTCGCCGTCGATGCGATCGCGCCGTCAGTGTTTGCCCATCGCATCCTGCTCGCGTCGGACTATTCATTTCTCGACGACGGCGAACGCGCCAATCGCCGTTCGCGCACCGTGACGATGAATCGGGGCATGGCCGAGGACGTGTTCCGCAAAGAAGACCTTTCCGATCTGCTCTCGGCGGAGGCGGTCGACAGCGTCGTCGCCGAAGTGACGGGCCGCGCGGCCGGACACAGGCCGCGCTCGCGCGACGAATTGTACGAATTGATTCGGGCGCACGGTTCGCTCACGCAAGCCGAGGTCGAAGAACGCGCCGGCGAGGGTGGCCGCGCGATGATTGCGGAGTTGGACGCGGAGCAGCGAATCGCACGTGTCAGTCTCGGCGGCGAATTACTGGAAAGAATTATCGCAATCGAGGACAAAGCGCTGTTCGCTTCGGCGTATGCCGGCGAATCGATTGACGGCGACAGCGCGCGCTCCGAGCTTGTGCGCCGCGCGATGAAGACCTGCGGACCGACGAATCCCGGTGAAATCGCGGCGCGACTGCATATCAAAGAATCGGAAATCGAGCAGATTCTCGCGGCGCTGGAAGGGGGTGGCGCGATTTTTCGCGGTCATTTCACGCGCGCCGACGCGATTCAGTGGTGCGACCGCTACAACCTGGAACGGATTCATCGGATGACGCTGGCGCGGGTGCGCGCTGAAATCGAGCCGTGCGCGGATCACGAGTACGCGGCGTTTCGGCTGCGATGGATGCGCGTCGGCGGCGCTGAACTGCCGGCCGATCAGAGCGGCGTCGCGGCAGTGCTCGAACAGTTGTCAGGAATCGCGGCGACGCCCGAGATTTGGGAGCACGCGATTATCCCGGCGCGCATCGCAGGCTATCGGCCCGAGATGCTCGACCTGGTCTGCATGAGCGGCCGGATGAAGTGGATCGCCGTTGCCGAAGAAGGGATCGAAAGCGCGCATCGCGCGAGCACGCCGTCGCGGGTCACATTCATTGCGCGCAAGGCGAGTCTCTTTGTGCGTGGCGCCGAATCTGCGCCGGATGACGCCAACGAAAAAGCGGTGCTGGAGGCGCTGGGAGCCGCGGGTGCGCAGTACCTGGACGAGGTCGCGGAGCGCGCGAATGTTTCGGAGCGCGACGCATTGTCCGCGCTATGGCGGATGGCGGCGGCGGGGCGCGTGAGCAACGACAACTTTGCGCCGTTGCGTATGTTTGCCGACGATCGCGGCGCCGCGCGTGCGCTCGAGTCGGTCGCGCGCCGCCCGACGACTCGTCACGACGCGGCGGTTCGCGCGCGGCTGAAGTCGAGCCTGGCGGGAAGGTGGTCGCTGATACGCGCGGGCGAGCATCGCGCGGCGAGCGCGGATGACGCTCGGGATCTCGCGCTTAAATTGCTCGAGCGCCATGGAATTCTCGCCCGGGAGATGCTCGGCCTCGAATCGACGCATATCTCGTGGCACGAGATCGCGTTCGCGCTGCGGCGGCTGGAATACGGCGGCGCGATTCGGCGCGGATGGTTCGTGAGATCGATTTCGGCGGAACAATATGCCCTGCCAGAGGCGGTAGCGATGCTGCGCGCGGCGCGGAGTCTTATTCCGGCGCGAGAGAAACCGGTTGCGTTGAGCGCAATCGATCCCGCCAATCCGTACGGCGCCGTGATTGCCGGATGCGGTATCGCGCGCGAGGCGGCCAACGTCGTGGTGATTCGCGCCGGGTGCGTGATTGCGGGATTGCAGGGACGCGCGATGATCACGGCGGGCCAGCGCGGAGCCGACGACGAGAGTTTCAGCGCGGCGGTGGCGGCTGTTCTGGCGCTGAAGCCGCGTATCGTGATCGATTCAATCGACGGCGTGGCGGCGCTCGAATCGCCGCGGGTCGGCATTCTGGCCGCGATGCGGTTCCATTCCGACGGACGCTCGCTGGTGTTCGACGGATTGCATGGCCCGGCGCCCGCGCGCGCATCGCGCCGCGGCGCCGGCCCCGGCTAGAGGGCGGTCGTCTCCCGCAAGTTGGCCAGTTGATTGAGCGCGCTCGCACGGTATTCTGAACGCATAGCAAATCGAATCGGATTGGGCGGCGCGCCGGATTTGGAACTCGCGTCCGATTCTTCCATTTTTACCATCGCACCAGGAGGGCAAGGCTCGATCAATGGCGACAAATAGTTTCGGTGCTCGTTCGACGCTTTCGGTGGAAGGCAAAAGCTACACGATCTACAAGCTCGAAGCGATCGAGAAGCGCGGGTTTTCGCTGGCGCGGATGCCGTATTCGATCAAGGTGATGCTCGAGAACGTGCTGCGGCGCGAAGACGGCGTGATCGTGACGACCGGGCAGATCGAGGCGCTGGCCAAATGGAACGGCAAGGGCGGAGAGCGGGAAATCTCGTTCATGCCGGCGCGCGTGCTGCTGCAGGATTTCACCGGCGTGCCGGTGGTGGCGGACCTGGCGGCGATGCGCGACGCGATCAAAAAGCTCGGCGGCGATCCTGCGAAGATCAGCCCGCTGCAGCCGGTTGACCTGGTGATCGATCACTCGGTGCAGGTCGATTCTTTTGGCAGCGCCGATTCGTTCGCGGCCAACGCGCGGCTGGAATTCGAGCGCAACCGCGAGCGCTATCTTTTTCTGCGCTGGGGGCAGGGCGCATTCGACAACTTCCGCGTCGTTCCGCCCGACACTGGAATCGTTCACCAGGTGAATCTGGAATATCTCGCGCCGGTGGTTTTTTCGTCGAAGAACGGCGAAGCGTATCCGGACACGGTGATTGGCACGGATTCGCATACCACGATGATCAACGGTCTCGGCGTGGTGGGATGGGGTGTGGGCGGAATCGAAGCCGAAGCCGCGATGCTCGGGCGCTCGGTACCGATGCTGATTCCCGAAGTGATCGGGTTTCGGCTGGCGGGCAGCTTGCGTCCAGGCGCCACCGCTACCGACCTGGTGCTGACGGTCACGCAGATGCTGCGCAAGAAGGGCGTGGTCGGCAAGTTCGTTGAATACTTCGGGCCGGGGCTCAAGTCGCTGCCGGTCGCGGATCGCGCGACGCTGGGCAACATGTCGCCCGAGTATGGCGCGACGATGGGATTTTTCCCGGTTGACGATCAGACGCTGACTTATTTGCGGCTGACGGGACGCAGCGGCGCCCAAGTCAAACTGATCGAGACCTACTGCAAGGCGCAAGGCCTGTTTAATTCCGCCGATGCGCCCGAGCCGAAATTTTCCGACACCCTCGAACTCGATCTCGGGATCGTGGTGCCGAGTATGGCCGGGCCGCGCCGTCCGCAGGATCGAGTTGCGCTGACGGCGGCGAAGAGCGGTTTCCGGGGCGAGCTTGCCAAGGAATTCGAGAAACATCCAAGCGTCGATGCCAAAGAGTTGGCGAAGTGGGTCACAGAAGGCGGCAACGGTGCGTCGGCGAAGGAAGGGGCAGTCGTCGAATCGAAGCTCGGTCATATCGTCAACAAGGTCGAAGTGCATTCCGAGGGCGAGCGCTACGCGTTGACGCATGGCTCGATCGTGATCGCCGCGATCACGAGCTGCACGAACACGTCGAATCCGTCGGTGATGCTGGCGGCGGGAATTCTCGCGCAAAAGGCGGTCGCGCGCGGGCTGACGGTCAAGCCGTGGGTGAAGACCAGCCTGGCGCCCGGTTCCAAAGTCGTGACGCAGTATCTCAAGCGCGCGGGGCTGACCGAGTCGCTCGATAAGCTGGGCTTCAACCTGGTCGGTTACGGATGCACGACGTGTATCGGCAACAGCGGGCCGGTCGCGGAGGCGATAGCCGGGGCCGTGAAGCAGGGTGACCTGGTGGCATGCGCGATACTGAGCGGCAATCGCAATTTCGAGGGGCGCATCAATCCCGCGGTGCGGTTCAACTACCTGGCGTCGCCGCCGCTGGTGGTCGCATACGCGATTGCGGGCACGATGGATATCGACGTCGAGCACGAGGCACTCGGCACGGGTTCCGACGGGCGTCCGGTTTATCTGCGCGACATCTGGCCGTCGCAGGAGGAAGTGGCGGCGGCGCTGGCGGGTTCAGTTGACGCCGCGATGTTCAAGAGCGCGTACTGCCAGGTGTTCGACGGCGACGAGCGATGGCAGAGCCTGGCGGTGCCGGAGGGTAACCTGTTCCGCTGGGAGAAGGATTCGTCGTACGTGAAGGCGCCGCCGTTTTTCGACGGCGTGACGGCCAAGGTGGGCGAGCTCTCCGATATCAGCGGAGCGCGGGCGCTGGCGGTGCTCGGCGACAGCGTGACGACGGATCACATATCGCCGGCCGGCTCGATCGCGGCCGACAGTCCGGCGGGCAAGTACCTGATCGCACATGGCGTGCATCGCGCCGATTTCAACTCATACGGAGCGCGGCGCGGAAATCATGAAGTGATGGTGCGCGGGACGTTGGCGAATATCCGGCTCAAGAACCTGATGGTGCCGGGGGTGGAAGGCGGCTTCACCGCGCATATCCCGGACGGCGAGCGGATGACGATCTTCGAGGCGTCGGAGCGTTACCGGATAGAAGGGACTCCGCTAATCGTGATCGCGGGCAAGGAATACGGCACGGGATCGTCGCGCGATTGGGCCGCCAAGGGCGTGCAACTGCTCGGCGTGCGCGCGGTAATCGCGGAGAGCTTCGAGCGAATTCATCGCAGCAACCTGATTGGGATGGGCGTGCTGGCGCTGGAGTTCAAGGGCGGCGACAGCCGCGAGAAGCTCGGACTGACAGGTGATGAAGTATTTTCGATCACGGGATTGAAGGCGGGAATCAAGCCGCGCCAGGCGCTGAAGGTGCGCGCGCAATCCAGTGGCAAGACGATCGAGTTCGAGGCGACGCTGCGGGTCGATACGCCCGAGGAGGTCGAGTACATCCGGCACGGCGGAATCCTGCCGTTCGTGCTGCGCGAATTGATTCGGCCCGTGGGCACGGGTAGCCAGCGTTAAGGCCGCCCGCCGTTGTCGCGCGGCAGGGGTGACCCCTGCACCCGGTATTAAGGCCGCCCGCCGTTGGCGGGCGCGGCATGAAGGAAGAATCACCTGCGCGGTGGGCGGCAGGGGCTGCGGCCCCTGCACCCGCATTGAGAAGACGCGAAAATCTGCGCAGCGCATCTTTTCGCGACTACGCGATGGGCAGGGCTGAGCCGGCTTTGCCCAACAACTCATATTTGCACTTTGTTTTCTGGGCAACTCAGCGATTTTGTGGGCAACGCATCGGTGAGCATCGGCGCGATGCCAAGCTCATGAATCGAATGAACCAGACAAAC
>Ga0097691_1001264_pt1 | contig 19086 bp, 18 predicted proteins | sample NGESurdeep072012_8_FD_72858 | JGI IMG/M metagenome (GOLD analysis project Ga0097691, IMG submission 72858) | Arctic peat soil microbial communities from Barrow, Alaska - NGEE Surface sample 210-1 deep-072012 | ecosystem: Environmental > Terrestrial > Soil > Wetlands > Peat ... | reverse complement strand
CACGACGGTGTCCTCACCGTCAGGTTGGACCCCCTACCAACCCGGCGTGCCACCACCGCCATCGCCGAGCTCTGTGAACACCTCACCGCCACCAAAACCCGCTACCCCGGCACTGATCTCATCCTGCGCTACGAGATCAAAACCCCTGACCACACACGAAATATCACTCCATGTCCAGACCCCTGGGGTCTTCAAACAGGGAGCCATCGAGACGCTGCTTATCGCGGTCCGGGGAGCGGCACGCGGCGAGACACACATCCCGGCGGCGATGTTGGCTCGAGTCCTGGTGGCTTTGTCGCAGCGGGGCAAGTCGTCTACCCCTGCGGCCGAGGGCATCGCGCTGCTCACGGCGCGAGAGCTCGACGTACTGCGCTGCCTGATAGACGGACTGTCGCGCACCGAGATTGGTGAGATGTTGTACGTCTCGTTGAGCACCGTCCGCACGCACATCCAGCGCATTCTGCACAAGCTCAACGTCCACTCCGCACTGACGGCGGTCGCGTTCGCTCGCCGGGCTGGGGTCATCGGAATCGGCGCCGACAAGGTGATTGCGCCGAAGGTGGCCTTCCAGGGCCTGGGTATGGCTCAGCTGGAGGTTGTCCCGCCCGTCGTGGAACTTCAGCGGCGGCCCGATGATCATCAGGCTACGTTCACGGTCTCATCTTGACGTTCGGCACCGACACTCTGCTCGGCGACATGCCGCTGGAGGGCGGCTCGGAGTGCTGGTAGGTGCAGCTTGTACAGGATGCTCTGGATGTGAGGTACGGACGGTGTTCGGCGAGATGTGCAACAGCGCACCAAGCCACGCAGAGACCATGACTGGAGTCAAAGAGCCCCGGGCAAGTGGGTCTCGCCGTGTGCCGCTCCCCGGACCGCAATGAGAAGCGCCTCGATGGCACCCTGCTTGGCCACCCAGCCCCGGACTCCCATCTGCACTGCCTCGCTGACCCGGTCATCGGCCCCACCTGTAACGACCACGATCCCGAGGTCGGGCCATCGGTCGAGCAACTGGCGCCCGAGCGCCAACCCGTCCTCACCAGCGAGGGCCACGTCAAGGGCTACGACGTCAATCTCGTGGTGCGAGAACAGTTCCAGGGCCTCCACGGATGACCCAGCGGTACCGACGACCTCGAGGTCAGGCTCATCGGAGAGTCGGCTGGCCAAGGCTTCGGCAAAGACGCTCTGGTCATCTATCACTGCAATGCGGATGCGCTTCTGTTGCATCCCGAAAGCCTCGCGGCTGCGACGCCGCGACGGAGCCATCAGAGGCAGGAGCAGTCTCTACGTCAGGTGCACAAGACCGCGCGCGTCAACGCAGGTGGGCAGGCCAGGTCTCCTCTGAGGCGTGGGCAGTCATCATCGCGGCCGCCTGCAGACGCGAGTGCACGCTGAGCTTGGTGAGCAGGTTCTGCACGTGCGTGCGGACCGTACCCCGTTGCACACCAAGTCGATCGGCCATCTGTTGGGTACTCAACCCATCCATGATGCAGCGCAGCACCTCCCACTCCCGGTGGGTCAGGAACTTCAGCACCCACAGTGGGTCGTCGTTCTGAGGGTGAGGTCGCAGGGCCTCCTGCAGCACGAGCGGATCCACCGCGGTGTATCCACGATGGGCCATCTCAATCGCCTCGATGACGGCTTCGATGGGCTTGGCCTTGCTGATGAAGCCCTGAGCGCCCTGGGCGATGGCATCCGAGACCAGAGCCACACCTGTCGAGCCTGCCAACATCACCACCTTGGTGTCAGGGCTCACCTCATGGATCCGACCGATGGCACTGAGCCCGTTGCCATCAGGAAAGTACACGTCGAGCAGGCACACATCCGGCTGGTGCTCGCGGGCAGCTTCCACCGCCTCATCGGGATCGAGGGCTGTCGCGACTACCGCGTGCCCGTTGTCGGTCAGGGCCATGCTCAGTGCGTCGAGCAGCAGTCTGTGGTCGTCACAGACCAGTAGCCTCACGACGCCGCCGCCTTGGATCCCAGGTCTGGCAGCACGATGCGCGCCGTCATGCCGCGAGCGTTACCTGGCTCGAGCTCGAAGCCGCCACCGCAGGTAGAGACGAGGGCGCGGGTAATCGTCAGCCCGAGCGAGTTGTGAATGGGCACGTACCCAAGCCCGGGGCCGTCGTCGATGACCTGGATGGTGATCTCGTGGACCTTGGCAGTCACGTCAACAGTGACCTGCCCGCCTGGGCCGGACGCTCGCACCGCGTTGTCCAACACGCAGCTAATTGCACGGCCGAGCGCCACCGGAGCGGTGACCGCCATGGCACGGTCAGGGCCGATGAACTCAATCTCGCAGTCGGCTGTGGGCAACGCCCGAAGCACGCAGCGCGATGCCAGGTTGACGACGTCGACGTTTATAGGGCGGTCATCGGCGGTGTCACCGATGACTCCCTCGACCATGTCGGACAACCATTGGGCCTGGTTGAGGATCCCGTCCAAGCGGCGTGAAACTTCACTACCGTGCGCCCCCGCCAGTAGCAGGATGGCCGCCAATGGCTGGCGCAGGTCGTGACATAGCGCTCGTACCGTGTCGACGCTCAGAGGGCTTATCGGCTGTATGATCGGGTTCGACTCATGCAGACCAGCAAATTTCATGGCCTGTCCTTCCAAAATTTCATGGCCTGTCCTTCCACCAGACGTGAACGTGGGTTGTCGGGTCGACGACGGGCAACTGATATCCCGCCTGGTTGGTTCGGCCGTGGCTCATAAGGCGTGACGCGGCGGCCGTCAACTACATCCCAGGGTCGTGGTCGGGGAAACACCTGTCAAGAGTTTGGTTTGCCTTACCTAACATGAACGCTGCGATGGCCTGGTCTCGCAAATGCCTATCGACGGCGGCAGGCGTCCGCTTAACTACCGGACTTGCCGATGAGCGCGCGATGATCTTGACGTTCTGAACGTCCCATCACTCTTCTTCTCGAATCACCAGTTCACACCTGTCCACCAGATGAGCCAGGACACTCATCGTCGCCAGACGTTCGAGCGCGTCCTGCTCGGTCGGTTCCGAATGAACGTGCGTAGCCGGGTTGCGGATCACCATGTTGGCACCTGCCGAAAACAGCCGCAGGCCCTCATTCATCGTCTTCACGTCTTGATCCGAGGGATCTCCCGGCCACCGAAGCCGTGACTTTCCGGGTGCTGCCGGATCCTTGGAGAAGGCTTGCTGCCATAGGGACGTGTCCACTGCGTCGTTCCGTTCGGTCAACTGTTTCATCTGGCCGGTGACGGCCTCAGCTGCCGCAGCGACCGCCTGGCGAAGATGCCCGTCATTCCAGAGTCTTTGAGCAGCTGCCCAAACAAGTGGGTGGAGTCGAACGGGATCGACGCCTGGTGCTGCGAGTGCTACCGCTCGTACCCGCAGCCCTTCCAGCCGTCCAGCTGCCTGGAGGCAGCAGCCATGGACATTCGGGGCTTCCAGGAGCGGTTTGGGCTGGACGATGGTCGCCCAATTCACGAAGGGATCGATGACGCCTGCTCCCTGAACGCCTACGCGGACGTTTGTCACCTGGCTCAAGTCCATGAGCGTCCCAGCGAGTCGGTTCAACTCGGTCGTGATAGCCGCGATCTCTTCCGGGTCTGTGCCCTCCCTTGGGAGGACCGCGGGGGCTATCCCGCGCGCTATCGCCAATGGCCCCGTGTTCTCGACATGCAGCGTCATGAATTTGTCGAAGTAGGCAATGAACTCGTTCAGGCGTTGTGTCAGGTAGTCGAGGTACTCGACGTTAGTTTGCGGATCCACGGGCTGAATCGTGCCATCTTGTGACGACACATGAGCCGATTTCGGCACATAAGTCCGTCCCGCACTCATGCTCGCCTCCACCAGAGAGCCCGAACATGGCCGCATTTCGCGCGGTGTCACGCAGTGCCCTCACCAGTGTCCCGTTTGGCAGAGCGCCTGCGGCCAGGTGTTCCGCAACGGGATCCCCAACTGCGACGTAAACGCCGCGTATGCGGCAGATGCGCGCCTCGCCGATGACAAATGTCTTTCTTTGGCGACGGGCGAGACTTACTCATCCGAGGGACGCGGCGTCTCGCCACATCGTGACGACTTTGGGTCCGTCTCCGGGCAGTTTGAACGAACCACGCACCTCGAACCCGTGCCGTTCGTAGAGGGGAACGTTCGCCGGGTTGCTGGCCTCCAAATACGCCGGCATCGCGGCCTCGTCGATCCGACGCAGGTTCTCCGCCAACAGGCCGAGCCCATATCCTCGTCCCCGATGCTCGGCACTGGCGCCCAACAGGCTCAGGTAGAAGTGCGGCACGTCTCGGGGGTGGGCCCGGTCAAAGAGCTCGAACGCGTCCATCACGGGAGAAGCATCCGCGCCTAGCATCTCGACGATTGTCGGCTCCAATGCTGCTTCCTGCTCTTCCGATAGGTCTGTTCCGTTTGGGGGGATCCATACTGACGTAGCAGTGTTGCCCGGGGTCAGCCACACCCACGGGTAACGCATGGCCCCCTCGACAAACAGTCCCCACAACCGTCCGTGCTGCGCAGCCCTCAGGGACGGATCCGGAAACGCCCAGCTCCACGTCGGATCATCGGAGAACGCGCTAACAAGAATCGCGACAACGTCGTCCCGGTCCTGGGGGGACGCCACGCGCGGATTGAGGCTTTCTGCGGCCATACATTTCACTCCAACCGTTACGGTCAGTTCAGCTAGGCCGTCCAGTGCCACTGCGGCCAGCGTAGAAATCCAAGGTCCCGCGCGGGAGACTCACACGGCACGTCGTTGCAAAACGAGTCTACCGACAACTTGGTGAGGCACCTTGGGAGTCAGCCAGGACAAGGCGCCTGCTCATCGGCCGCTAGGACGCTTCTTGTCGACCGTCCATCGTCCCGTAACGGGAACGATGACCGGACGCATCGGGACCGAGTTCGGTGTCCGTGCGCCGATCCGCGTAAGGCAGGTCCGCCGGCACCGCATCGCGTGCACCGGCGCCGACGACTTCGGCGACCGGGGGCTCAGGCAGAGGCTCCGTCTTGCTCTGCGGCAGCCGCCATCGCCACGTTACGGCTCCAGTACCTGCTTGGCACCAGGCGGCATGCCTGAGAACAGTGCACTCGCCAACTTAAAGCGGAGCGACTGGAGGCCCTCCTGAGCGCGCTCGAGGTCGGCGCGGATCGGCCGCAACTCTTTCAACGATTGGGGCCCAGGACCGTGTGTCTTTGGGTGCAGCGTCTCCCATGCTGGCGAGTCGACATCGCGCCTGAGCAACTGATCCATCGCCTCCTCGGATTCAGCTCCGGCTAGATCTGAAATGCTGATTGCGGCAGCGGCGCCTCTGAGGCTCCAGATGGTGTGGGCCACAGAGTGTCGGTAGTTCAAGGCGGTACGCGCGGCGTCCAGGTCCTGAAGGGCGCTCTCCAATAGGTTGCTCTCAAATAACTCCTCGAGACGTTTCTTCATGGCCCTATAGAGGTCACTACTGCTCCAGGTGAGAAGCTCCTCAAAGCGGGCCGAATGCCGAATCGCGACCAGGTTGAGTGCCATCTCCCGGTCTACTCGCGCTGCAGCGATTGTGATTCGCCCAATCTCCGCAGACATCTCGGCGGGCAGATAAGCGTGTCCGGCAACGATGGACGACAGCGCGAAGCGCACAGTCACATGGTGATCCTGAGGCTCGTGGCTGATGGGCAATACGCCTTCTGACTGAAACATGCGCTCGGCTTCTTTGCTGTCTACCTCACCACGGGCGGGCGCCCACGAGCAAGCGATGACTACGGGCCCGGTTCAACGCTCGCTCGGCAGCGAACGCCCGGTGAACGATCCTCAACCGGCACGGAAGTACCCCGAGACGTCGGCGATGAGTTGGACGGTTCCGGGGGAGCCGTTGAACAGGGCGACTTTGCCGCCTGCCCCGACCGGAGCCACGACCAGGTTCGGCACCACCTGGTTCTTCACATAGTTCAGGTTGGATGCGGTCGGGCGGCTGGTCCCGTAGCCGTAGACGGTGACGTACCCCGGGGCGGTCGGCTCGGCGACCGTCACGTTCAGCACCACCGCAGAGACACCAGAGGCCGGGACGTTGCCACGGCCTGTCACCTGCAACGACACGGTGCCATGCGCGGCGACCGCGGCGTGGGGTGCGCCCGTCCCGTTACGGGTATCCAGCAACCGGGACGGGCCCAGGGGCCCAAAGGCACCAGCCACTGCCGGGGCGCCGGAATGGAAGTAACCCGAGACGTCGGCGATGAGCTGGACGGTTCCGCCCGAGCCGTTGTACAGGTCGACTTTGCCGCCTGCCCCGACCGGGGCGACAACCAGGTTCGGCACCACCTGGCCGGCCACATAGTTCAGGTTCGACGCCGTCGGGCGGGTCATCCCCCCGCCGTAGACGGTCACGTACCCCGAGGCGGTCGGCTTGTCGACCGTCACGTTCAGCACCACCGCAGAGACACCGGAGGCCGGGACTTTGCCACGGCCTGTCACCTGCAACGACACGGTGCCGCCCGGGGCGACCGCGACCAGGGTGCGCCCAGCCCGCTGCGGGTATCCAGCAACCGGGCCGGGGCCAGGGACGTGAACGCTCCCGCGGCTGTCGGATTGCCGGACAAGAAGTACCCAGAGACGTCGGCGATCAGCTGGGCGCTGCCTGGGGAGCTGTTGAACAGGGCGACCTTGCCCCCTGCCCCGACCGGGGCGACGACCAGGTTCGGCACCACCTGGCCGGCCACGTAGTTCAGGTTCGACGCCGTCGGGCGGGTCATCCCCCCGCCGTAGACGGTCACGTACCCCGAGGCGGTCGGCTCGGCGACCGTCACGTTCAGTGCCACCGCAGCCACACCAGAGGCCGGGACACCGCCGCAGCCGGCAACCTGCAGTGACACCGTCCCCCGCGGAGCGACCGCGCCCCGCAGTGCGCCCTGCCCGCTGCGGGTATCCAGCAGCCGGTACGGTGCCAGCGACGTGAAACCACCCGGCGTCGACAGCGGCCCGATGTCGTTCCAGATGACCTGACGGCAGACGCGACAGAACGGCACGCCGAGGTTGCGCATCTTGCAGTCGTACTCCGGCCGGTAGGCGCCGCAGTGAAAGTAGCCTGCGCCCTCGAACAGGCCGACGGTGCCTCCAGGAACCGGGCTGGGCCGGTAGTCCTCGGTGCTGCAGTCGGGGTTGTTCATCGTCGGGATCGCGGTGGTGGCAGGGACTGCCCAACGCCATTTCAGGCTGGCCCGAACGGAGTTGGCCGTGATGTTGGGCTCGCCCGGCTCGGGCCCTGAGAAGTGGTTCTGTGCGGGCTCGACACCACCGGCGTAGTAGGGATACTCATCGGCCAGTCCGTAGGCGGTGTGGCCCATCTCGTGGAGCGCGATCTCGGTCGCGCCATCCGCCAGGGAGTACACGCCGACGGAGCCGCCGCTGCCGCCGTACTCCGTCGAGTTGACCACGACGAGGACGGCACTGAACTGCGGCACCTGGGCGGTAGCCACCGTCAAGGCTGTCATGTCGTCACAGACCAGGAGCCGTTGAATTCCGTTGGCGCCAAAGGTGGCGTCGAAATAGGTCCGCGGCGTGGCGCCGGTTCCTCCGGTCGAGGTCGGGTCGTCGGCGCCGGAGTCTGTCGAGCGGACGTTGACCCGGAAGATGTTGATGGCTGCAGAGAGCCCGTCATAGGGCGGGGTCGTGAGGAAGGCTTGCACGAACGACATACAGGCAGTGTTGAAGTGGGCCTGTTGGGCGGTGGTGAAACCCTCCGCGAGGAGCACCACGTTGAAGGCGTGGCTGGCCGGAGCAGACCCGAAGATCTGGGTCTTTCCGATCACGGAGCCATCTGCGGTGGTCATCGCCGGGCCCTCACTTCGCCGGCTCGATCGGGAAGGTGGCGAGTTCGGTGACTTCAGGCTCGGCCGGAACCGGGCTCGTCACCCCTGCACCCGGCTCCCCGGCGGTCGGGGCCGGTGGCGCGATGCGCACTACCGCGATACTGACGCTCGCAGCAGGAGCGGGCACGACAACAGTGAAGACCTCTGACTGACCGGAGGTGTCGACCCGGGTGATCGGGTCGCTGTGGTCCTCCGGGAAGACCTCCCTGCTTCCGCTGAATGCCGAGCGGACCGGCACCCGGCTCAGCGTCATACCGGCTGCGTCCCGTATCTCCACGTAGTGCCCGGGACGCACGTCGGCTTGCACGTCAAAGCGAGTGACTGTGACGTCCACCGGCTGTTGCAGGACCAGGCGGAGCGCGTCTCCGTTTCGTTCAAAGATGAGCCGTACTGCCCCTCGCGCGGCCGGCTCGCTCGTTCCCGTCCTGCATGTTTGCCCCCTATTGGCAGTTGGTGCAGCCGACTGTCGCTACTGACCGCGTCCATAGATACCCAACAAACCCACAACACCACAAGATCAAGAGCCCGCGATGACTTCGCACAGCCTTAGGAGGACGACGGCGACGACGCTGGACGAGGCGGGTCTGTCGGCTCCGGCAATTGCTGACCAGCTCGGACATGCCAGACCGTCAATGACGCAGGACGTCTACATGGGTCGCAAGGTGGTGGACGCCCGGGTTGCTGAGGCACTGGAGGATGCGCTGGGGTAGACCACGCCGAGTGAGGGTCCAGCCAAAAAGAGTGAATAAAAGGTGATGAGTGAATAAAAGGTGAGTGGCGACCCATCCGGAGATAGATCGCCACTCAGATCGTGCTCAGTCAGTGCGCCGTCAGGGACTTGAACCCCGAACCCGCTGATTCGGACTACTCAGTTGTGGTCAGTTGTCGATAGTTGTGGAAACCATTGCGCCACAACGAGATCTGCGGTTTCTCACCATTGGGAACTTGTGGCTGGTTGTGGCTGGTTGTGGCCAAAAGATGTGGCGAAAAGTGTGTGTGATGGCGACCAAGCACCTGACCGCGACCGGGCTGCTGTACTGCTGGCAAAGTCTCATCGGACTTGGACCAAAGACCGACGGATTGTGAGTGCGACCGGAGCCCGCACAGAAGGCTCGCGATCGGCCGTTTTGTGCGTGGTTTCTTGACGCTGACTGACCCGGCTGAGCGGCGTTCCTCACTCTTGTGTGCCACAAATGTGCCACAGGACCTTCGAGGTTGTGCTTGGTCTGCTGACCTCGGATATCCCACACCGAGCTCGCCCACGACACGGGTCGAAGACCCCATGAGCACGTTTCTACCATCCAAGACAACATCGCGAGCCACATTGGTCCGGCGGAACCTACCGGACTACGTCGAGGGTCCTTTTGTGTAAAGCGTGTATCGGCCGCGCCCGGGGTCGTCAAGGATGGACTAGACGACGACCTGCTGCGGTCCCATGGTGACTCGAGCAACGCCGAAGACGTTTGGTCCTTGGCGACGACGGTGGCGGTAGGGAGTGATCACGGCGCGCCTCGAAGCCCACTTTTGGCGATGATCGGGTCCGTTCAATGTCCCCTACTACGGACCCCAGCGGGAATCGTCACTGGGCGGGACTCACCGGATACCACCTTCGGTGCCAAGCCTCTGACCTGCGACGTTATCGTTTCGCCTTCCTTTGTGGGACGAACGGAAGGGGGAGACACTTCAAGTGATACAAGCCTCGTTGACTGGGATCAGCAGTTCGACCCAAGGCGCTCTGCCAGGGTGGAACAGCGGAGGTGAGCGAGCGACCGGAAACCACCCACTGCCTTGCCGACCGAACCTGCGGGGCTGCGCCAGTGCAACCAACGAGTCCCCTGAGGCGTCGATGCAGGCATGAGACATCCATCGCCCCTCACCATGTCTCAGTCTGTCAGTTCGGCCAGGTCGACCGCGGCGAGGACTGCGGCCAGGTCGGGCTCCTGGTCCAGGTCAAGGCTGGTGAGTTCCTTGCTGGGACCAGTGAAGTGCGCCTCCAACTCTTCGTTAGTGTCGTTGAGCACTGTCGCCGCGTTGGCAGTGGCCCACTGCACTCCCTGGAGCGCGGAGCGCGCGAATCTGGCGGCGAGGACAGCCTCCACTCGTGTCTTGCCGTAAGCGTCCGTTCCGGTGTTGCGAATGGCGACGACGCGCATGTGCTGCAGGCCCGGGGCGACGGCGAACCCTTCTTTGACTGTGGCCAGGACGTACCCGCACACCATCAGCTTGTAAAAGTCCGACAACTCGCGTTTGGTAAGCTTCTTCAGCGACAGGTTTCCCGCCGCAGTCATCTCCGGGCGGCGTTCGGGCACCGCCGCTTGGGTCGGCACCAGCACCACTACTGAGGCCTCAGTTCCGTCGACGCCTACCGGCGCGGCGGCGGCCTCGTTGTCCTCAAACGCCTCCGCGAGGGTGCCCAGGACGACCTCCGGGTCGTTGTCCAGCAACCGATGCCACAGCATGTCGAGCTCCTCCTGGTGCTGACCGTGCAGGCGCTGGTCGTTCTCGCGGGCAGCAGCCAACTCGGCGCGGGCGGTCGCGTCCGCGGTCGCCTTGGCTTGTGCGCGTGCCTGCCGGGCGAAGATCCCGATGCCGGCCAGCGCCGCTTTGCGGTGCCGTGTGACGAAGTCCTGCTCGTTCAGTGCGGGTGGCGGCGGGGCGGTGGGCCGTTGCGCCGTGGGGAAGTCGGGTCGGTGTAGGTCGAGAATCGCGCTGAGCGCAGCCGCGAGCTGCTGAGCCTGATCTGCTTTGGCAGCGGCAGCCAGTCCCCGCGTCGAGCTCCCTGTGGAGGAGCTACGGGTCGAAGTTGACCGGCCACCGCCCAAGCTGCTGTAGAAGCCGACCGGGCCGGCGCCCGAGGAGACGCCGGCGCGGCCGGCGCCGAAATGCACTCTGGCCGCGCGCGGCCCAACGCTTGTGCGAAGACCACGGCTCGAAGCCCGAATACGTACGCCAGGTGCCAGTTTCAAGGAGAACCCCATACCCACGAACCTACGACAGTTCGTCCCCAACCTCTCGTTGGCTTTGACGGCTCCCCACGCTGATCGGGGACCGTCCTTTCTGCGCCGCCCTATCTGCGGGATAGCAGATCGGCCCGCGGCCGGCTCCGATGAGCTGGGGGAGGCGCCCCTGGTCATCTCCGATGGTGCGCACTTTCAGCCGCGATCAACGCCCATTACGCGACACAAGCCCGGAGGTGGGCGAAGCTTCCTATCCTTGGACGGGCACGTGCGGGTCACTGCCGACAGCTGGAACCCTCTGCCCAAGAATAGGCAAGACTTTGAAAGGATTCTGGCGGGCTCACTTGTAGAAGACCTTGACTCCGCCGTGGCGTGAACACGCACCCTGGTGGTGGGCTGCGAAGGAGTAGGTGCCGTCGTTGCAGAGCGCCGTCGCGCCGTTGCCAGGCTGTGCCGGAGCCGGAGCCGGAGCCGGAGCCGGCACGGGTGCTGGCTGCGGTGCGGGTGGGTTGGCAGCTCGGGGCAGCACGGCGATGGTCGGCGCGGAGCCCTGACCCGGCAAGGCCATCGTCGGGCACGCAGTAAGGACACGAACCATGGCATCGCGCTCGGCGGCAGTGACCCAGAGGCCGTACTTGCCCTTCACAGCAACCTGTCTGGCAACGTAGGTGCATCGGAAGGCCTTATTGGGTGGCAGCCAGGTGGCGGTGTCCCCGTCGCCCTTGGACCTGTTGGTTGAGGCGTCCACGGCAAGCAGGTTCAGCGGGTCGTTGGCAATTGCCAGTCTCTTGCCGGCCGGCCACCCGGCGGCACCCTTCTGCCAGGCGTCCGAGAGCGCGACGACGTGGTCGATGTCGACCTCGCTGGAACCGCCGTAGACGAACCGGATCGACGTACCGGTGTATGGGTCGGGGGCCAGGGTGCCGGCTAGCACCTTGCAGGCGTTTGCCATCTGTTTGCTCTTCAGGTCCTGGCGCAGGATGTCATTGCGGGTGTCGCAGCCGTTGTGGTCGGCGTCGAACCAGGCCTGACCGAACTGGGCACGGGTGTAGCCGGTCTTGGGCGCGCGCCCCTTGACGGACAGCCTTGCCACTGCGGCAAGGGCGGTGCCATTCGCCGCAGGTTTGGGCGTGGTGGACGTTGGCGCGGTGGTGGACGGTACGGAGGCAGCCGCCGAATTCGGAGAAGCAGCCGACGTCTGGGCAGTCTCCGCCGAACTGCGGCTGGACTGGGCGTTAACGGAGGTCACAGGACCATTGGTGTCAGGACTACCGCAGCCGCACAGGAGCACGAAGGCTGCGAGCCCCGCGGTAATCGGCCCGATGGCTTTCTTCATGGTCACCTCCACCGGCCTGTATGTGCCAACAGTCACCGCCGATTTCCCCGTGATGTCAACTCTTCGGTCATTTGGACCGCGCCAACTGAAGCCAGCGATGAAGAGCATCAGGAGGGGGGGATCTCGAGGATGGGGCCTTGGTCTCCGGGTCCTGAGTTGCACAACGCCTTCACCCCCGCGCTCATCAAGGGGTGGGGCGTTGTGAACCTACATGCTTGTCAGGGTGCAGTGGAACCGTCACCAGTGGAGAGCCCACCCACTGGTGTCTGCGTGGTCTGAGCCTGACCTGCTGCACCAGTTGCCGTCGATGCCGGACTTGGTGCCGGACTTGGTGCCGGACTTGGTGCCGGACTTGGCGTGGAGCCCGTTGCGCGCCAGCGTAAACGACTATCTGTGGCAGTCCGTGAACACACCATCGACTTACTGGTGACAGTGGTTCCGGTCAAGCCTTCTTCGGAACAGAAAGCCCCCGGGGTCACGCTTGCTGACGTGATTGTCACCGTGTGGGCGGGGGCGACACTTGCTGAAGACATGGTTGCTGTGCCCATGAGGCCAGCAGCAGCCAAACATGCAACTATCCCTGCGGTTATCTGCTTCTTCACTTCAGACTCCCTGCTCTTGCACGGATAAGGCGTTTCTGTCGGAACGCTACCACTAAAACGGCAGAATAGGAACGGTTGCGAGAAGCACTAAGAACAATTGAGAAATAACTTCCGATGGAGTCTGTTGGCTGAAAACGACAAGGTGTAGCGTGCCCGACAAAACCGACTTGCCCGGACGACTATTGCGTAGTCGCGACAAGATCGGCGAAGGCAACGATGTCGTCTTCATAAGAGCCCGACTGGCGGTTGAACGACCCACCGCAGGTGATCAACCGCAGTCCTGCGTGGTCGATGTTGCCGTAGACAAGTTTGGTGGGGAACTGGTGCTTCGGAAACTGCTCAACTCGTGTGATGCGGAATACCGGCTTGGTGCCATCTGCCCGGGTGATGGTAACTTGGTCACCGGGCTTTAAATTGTGCAGTTTGTAGAAGACTCCTGGCCCCTTCCAGTCGACGTGACCCGCGATGATCGCGGGGCCCAGTTCACCCGGGGTCGGGGCACCGGTGTACCAGCCGGCGGGGAAGCCACCCGGCGGGACCTCCATCGATCCGTCAGTTCGCAACCCGAGTTCCATCAGCTTTGAGTCCACGCCGATCGAGGCGATCTGAAGGCGGACCGGCGAAGACTTCGCGAGAGGGGCAGCCTCGACAGCCAGCGGCGAGGTGGAGGTTGGCGCGGGCTTCGAGGTGAGGCTGGGCGCCGGCGGTGATGACGACTCAACCTGCTTTGTCGCGGACGCCGATCGTGCCACTGCTGCGCCCGTGGAGCACGCGGTGGCACCGAAGGTGATTGTGGCGAACAGCGCCGCCACAATCACCATCGCTCTCGGGCGGTCCAGACGTGGGGCACGGCTCACGACGTTATGATCCCCCTCCCAGTTCTTTGGCACCATTGGATACTGGTGAGCGCCCGTAGCCATGTCAACAGGTCGAGAGCATCTGGCTTGAGCGTGTTCCTGATCTGGACCGACGCGCCGGTCGTGTCGGGTCTGGAAACGGGGACACCGGCCCACGTGCAGCTCGACGAGCGGTAGGTAAGCCGGGTGGTTGGTCAGTTGGTGCTCAAGAACCAAGGGGCCAAGCCATCGGATACGAACGGGAAGCGTTCGAGCTGATGCGGGTGGAGAAGAGCAACTTCACCGTGACACGGATGGTCCGGCTCTTGGGGGTGTCCCGGTCAGGGTTCTACGCCTGGCTGGTTCGGGTTCCGTCCCAGCGTGCTATCCGGGCCGAGCGGATCGAGGCGAAGGTGGCGTGGTTCCACGGCGACTCCGACGAGGTGTCGGGCTCGCCCAGGATCCTGGCCGACCTTCGCGGTGACGGGGAGGTCATCTCCCGTAAGACCGTCGCGGCTGTTCTTTTGGGGTCTCGGACGTTCGCGCTGCTCAAACCACGTGCCGGTGTGTGGCGGACGTAGTTCACACAGTTGATGCCAGCGAACTCGTCTCATCGTCTGACCGAACCAGGCTGAACCCCGCCGAGGTTGTTGGGTGCGTCGCGGTTGAGTTCGTTCATGAGTTCGCGGTTCATGGCCCGGGCCGCATCGAGGGTGTCAGTTCGCTCGCTGAGTTCGCCCTGAAGTTGGGCGACTCGTTGTCGCAGTGTGTGGTTGTCGGCTTCGAGCTCGGCGGAGCGCTCCTCGAGTTGATCGAGCATCGGGCGCGTCGTGTGCCCGCGGGCGAGGTCGGCGTCCGCACCGAGTTGGCGTGCCAGTCGCTGGCGAAGGACCGTCACTTCCTCGGTCAGCTGACGCGTTTGTTCTTTGGTGTTGGCCAGTTCCGCGTGCAGGCTCTGCTCGGTCAGGAGTGAGCGGGCGGGAAGTTGCCACGCCCGCGTGCGACCGGCTTGGCGTTGACGGTCGCGGGCGGTGGCGATGCGGGAGGCCAGTTCGGGATCGCTGTAGAGCAGGGACACGGACACGCCGGCGCGTCGGGCGATGGCGGGGAAGCTGACCGGCTCGCCGCCCTGTTCGAAGGAGATGATGGTCTCGGTGGCTCGTTGACGTTTTGTTCGGCTGTCTTGGCGTCGGGTGCGGCGTAGAGCTTCGCTGTTGTCAGTCATGACCGCCTGCCAGGCGTCGTCCGAAGGCAACCGGCACCGACTGTCGAGCTTTGCGGATGGTGGCCGAGGCGTCCTGGATGAGGGCACGCTCGGCGTCGGGTAGGGATTCGAGGCGTTCCTCGTGGGTGCGGATGTGTCCGGCGATGACGTCGAGCTGGCGGGTCACGCCATCGCTGACCCAGTCGGCGGCGCCAGCGGTGAGGATCACTTCTCGCTCGCGGCGCAGGTCGTCGGCGTGTGCGCGTAGCTCGGGCAGGTAGGACGGGTCGGACTCGAAGTGTGCGCAGCCGGCGCACTGGTAGCGGATCGGGCAGGTTTGGCCGCCGGCTCGAACATTGCTCGGCTCGGAGCATTTGCCCATGGGGACAGCCACCCAGGACAGCTGCTCGTTCAGGCGGGCTACCTGTGAGGACTCCCCCTGCACGGGCCGGGTGACGCCGCGGTTGTCAACTGTGTGCCGGGCGAGGGTTTCCATGGCCGCTCGCTTACGGCTGTCACCGACGCGGTAGTACGCCAAGGTTGTGGTCATGCTTCGGTGGTCCATGAGGTCGCGCAGCACCGACGGCGCCACTCCCTGATCGGCCAGGGTTTGGGCGTAGGTGTGTCGCAGGGCGTGTGGGTGGATCGAGGCCCGGTTGAACGCGACCGGCTCGCCGTGCTGGTCCAGCGGGCCGGCGTCGATCGCCGGGATGCGATCGACCCAGGTGCGGATCCAGGTCAGGATCTGGTGTCCGGATAGATGCTGGCTGCCATCGGTGTTCTTATGTGGACGCGGTAGCAGCCAGAGCCGCTCATGGGCTGTGCGACCGAATCGGTCGGCCACCCACTCTTGTTGGCTGCGGATCGCGGCCACCAGCTCGGAGTCGCCCAGCGGTAGCCGCCGGTTCATCCGGGCGGCCTTGTGGTTGTCGTAGATGAGGACGTCTTTGCCGTATTCGTCGACGTCGAGGCAGTCCAGTCGCAGGCTGGCGACCTCGCCGACACGGCGGCCGGTGGCCCTGAGCAGCAGGTAGGCGAGTATCGCCACATCGCCGGCTCGTTCACCAAGCACGCCGAGGGTGGCTCGGCGAGCCGGCCCGATGCACCCGGGCACGGCCTTGAGCAGGTCCAGTCGGCGTTCGAGCTGGGCGACGACGTGATCGGGTAGCGCCCGCCCGGGACCCTGCTCAATCATGCTGCGTCTTGAGTCGCCGCGACGGAACGCGAACGTCGCCCCCAACGTGGGCAGTAGCCCGAGGTTGCGTGCCTCACGGATCATCAGCGCGCATTCCTCCACGGTCGCGACCCTGGCCCGGATCCCGAACGGCCGCTGGGAAGGGCGAAAGGCCGGCGAGTGGATCCGAGCCAGAAACCGTTCGACGTCAGCGCGCGCCAGCACTTCGGGATTCTCCCCGCCTCCCGGGCCGGCCGCCAGCACAGCCGAGAGCACCGCGACCGAACCGACGCGGTGACGCAGGGTCATCTCGCAGACCTGGCCCGAGGTTGTTGCCGACCACGCCTTGGCCGCTTCACGTAGCCAGTGTTGACGGATGCCGGTGAAGTCCAAGCGCCGCTTGCCTGGCAGACCGAACAAGCGCAGGTCCCATACGTCGCGGAGCCGCTCGGCCTCAGCGTCGGCGTAGGCCAGGTGGACCCGGTCCACGCTGAAGCGGGCGAAGCGCACGTGGTGGGCATCGCCGACGTCATCGAGGGTGGCCAGGTTGAACTCGGTCACCGAGCCGGCGCCGGCCGCACGGAGCTGGTCGATCCATGGCCGCATCCCGCCGGTCACGACACTGACCTGATCGGCGGCACGGCAACCGATCGAGTAGAGCAACTCGACGCACAGCAGGACCGGCAGGCCGCGCAGGCTCAACACCCGGCTGTTGACTGGCTGGCGGACCCGTGCCACCCAGGCGGTGAACCGGCGGCCGGTGGGACGACCCTCGCGTCGCCAGGCCTGGTAGTGGATTTCGCAAAGTCCGCTGTGGCTGTGATTGACGCCCAGGTAGCAGCACGCCGCAGCGCAGGGCCCAAGATCGGGCAGCGGCCGGGCCTGTGCGAGGAACGCCTCGAAGGCGACGCCACGAGCACGCCCGATGGTCCAGGCCTTCAGGTGCGCATCGCAGATCCGCCAGGGTCCTTCGGCCGGGCGTGGGCAGTTTTGGCCGTCGATGTCGCTGACGGCGCATCGCTGCTCGGAGCACCTGCGACGCTCGACGACACCGGGCTCGTCGCTGCCCAGCCAGTCCTGCACCTGCTCGATGCCGGAGGCATCGAACTGTCGCCCATGGGAGTGACACAGCACGCTGGGCCCATGCCGGTCGCTTGGGCAACCGGCCACCCCACAACGCAGCACCCGGGTCAGCTGCCCGCCCGGGCTCGGGAGGATCAGCTGCCGTTCGGCGTCCCACTCGCCAGCAAGCCAGTCATCACCCATCAGCGAGGTAAGCCGCTCGACTCGCCAGTCCACCGGCTCCAACAAACCCGACACCGCCGTGGTCGCGACGGCGGCGGTTGATGACCGCTTCACGGCAGGGTCCGAGTCGCCTTGTTATGCGCGTCGACAGCTTTTCGCATGTCGTCCCAGCGGGCGTGCAGGTAGACATCGGTCGAGCGGACCGAGGCGTGCCCGAGTAGCTCCTTGACCAGCGCCGGGTCCTTACTCGTCAGCGCCACCTCGCTGGCGAAGCTGTGACGCAACATGTGCGGCCGGACATGGAACCCGACCTTGCTCGATAGCCGGACGAACAACTGCTCCACCGCGTCAGGACGCAGCGCCCGCCCGAGCGGAGGCCGCCAGAGATTGACCAGCAAGTAGTCGCTTTCCGCCGCCGCAGGCACCGCATCGCGCTCGAATCGATACGCATTGTGGCAGCGCACCAGCGCCCTGGTCACCGGCAGCACCCGCGGCCAGATCGACTTGGCCAACGCCCGGTTCTCGTTGTCCTCGCGGCGCACCACATGCAGGTGCGCGCCGGCCACCTGGCAGCCCAGGTGCGCCGCCGACGGGAGAAGATGCAGATCCGCCAAGTGCAGGCCGCAGAGCTCGGAGACGCGCACACCGGTGGCGTACAGGGCCTCGACGATGAAACGGTCGCGAACATTCACGCAGGCGTCCACCACCAACCCGACCTGCCCCGCGGTCAGGGTTGCCGGTGGCCGCTCGACCCGGCGCCGACGTACCGCACGGCGCTGCACCACCGGGAGATTGGTTTGCTCGCCGCGATCCAAACCCGCCGGGATGAACCGCAGCTCCACCCGCGAGCTCAGCCGCCCGGCCACCGCCGGCTCGCACCACTGCCGCGAGACGCCGAATCGGATGAACTCCACCACCGCGGCCACGATCCCGTCGACAGTGGCCGGGGATCGGGAGGACTGAAGCGTCACGACGTTCGTGTCCTCGGCCCGCCGCCGATGGCGTCCGCGCCGGTGCTTACGCGAGGGTGTGCGCTCCAGCCAACGGGCGAAGGCCGCCAACTGCTCGACACTGGGCGAAGACTCATCCAGCCCACCCGCCGACGTCCAGCCCAGCCAGAGCGCCAGCCGACCCGCGTATGTGCGAGCAGTCCCGACCGAGCCCCCACGATCCAGAACCGAACGCAGATACTCCGCGACACGCACGTGTTCGACATAGCAGTTGTCGACAACCGTCCACCCCTCCCGCCCGTCGAAGGGTGAGATGGTCCGCTGCGCCCAGAATTCCATGCGACGTAACGTAGGTCGAGGGTGTGACAACTAGCGCAAGAGAAGCATTCCAGCACAAACGGATTCAACAGTCGGATGTAAGTCCCGGAGGCTCAGGCCGACCCCAAAAGAACGGCTGCGACGGTCGTGTCGCCCAGCACCTCACCCCAGGAAGTGATCGGGCGGTTGGTAGTCACGATCGTCGAGGTCTTGGTGTACCGCTGGGCTATCACCTGGAACAGGGCTGAGGCGCCTTCGGCCTGCAACGGCAGGTACCCCAGCTCGTCGATGACCAGGAGCGTTGGGCCGGCGTAGAACCGCATGGTGGTGGCCCAGCGTCCCTCGATCGCGGCGCGGTGGCAGCGGGCGGCGAGGTCCGCGGCGGTCGTCACGTAGGTGCGGTACCCGGACTCGGCGGCCTTGCGGGCCAACCCGACTGCGAGGTGGGTTTTTCCGACTCCGGGCGGGCCGATCATCAAAACATTGGTCGCCGACTCCAGATAGCGGCCGGTGGCGAGGTCGGCGATCAGGTGGGGGTCGACCCCGGACGCGGCGTCGTAGTCGAAGTCCTCCAGGGTGGCCGGGGTAGGCAGGCACGCGAACCGCAGCCGGCCCGCGAGGCGCCTCGCTTCG
>Ga0097691_1001263_pt1 | contig 19090 bp, 19 predicted proteins | sample NGESurdeep072012_8_FD_72858 | JGI IMG/M metagenome (GOLD analysis project Ga0097691, IMG submission 72858) | Arctic peat soil microbial communities from Barrow, Alaska - NGEE Surface sample 210-1 deep-072012 | ecosystem: Environmental > Terrestrial > Soil > Wetlands > Peat ... | reverse complement strand
CGCCTGGTCCTGCAACACGCTGTGCAGCCATTTTTCAGAGGCACGCAGCGGCACACTGATGGTCAGGCCGCGGTCATCGATGCGCAGGCCGATGCTGCGGCGTTTGCCGCTACGCTTCAAGGTGTAGGTGATGTGTTTCCCGGAAAGAAGTGCGGTACGTTGTTCAACGGCGGGAGGGTCGTTGCGAAGCAACGGGGACACCCCGGACGTGCCCCTTGCGAGTACGCCGGGAGTTGCAGCCAGATTGCGCAATCGTTTGAGCATCAATGTTCAAGATTCTGGATTTCATTCTCAATCCACGCTTCGACGCGCGCATTGATCTCATCCGCCTTTAGCCCCTTGGTCTCGATAGGTGCACCGATGCTCATCGTGATCAGGCCGGGATGTTTGCCGAACGCATTGCGCCCCCATAGCCGTCCGGCATTGTGCGCCACCGGTATCACCGGCACGCCGCTGCTTGCTGCGAGCATCGCGCCGCCAATCTTGTATTTGCCTCGCCGACCAAACGGTACGCGCGTGCCTTCCGGGAAGACCACCACGCAGAAACCTTGCGCGAGTCTTTCCTTGCCCTGCTTCAGCAATTGCCTCATCGCACCTTTTCCATCGCTGCGTTTGATCGCAATCGGACTGGTCAGTGCCAGTGCCCAACCGAAAAACGGTATCCACAACAATTCGCGCTTCAACACCCACACTTGCGGAGGAAAGATTTTCTGCAGGGCCAATGTTTCCCATGCCGACTGGTGTTTGCACATGACGATGCATGGTTTGGTCGGCAAATTCTCGATACCCTTTACCTGATGGTGTATGCCGCAAACCACGCGCAGTATGGGCAGCATCAATTTCGCCCATAGTGAGATGATGCGATAGCGCGTAAGCCGGTCGAATGGAAAGGACAGCAAAGCCAGCATCGCAAAAACCGGCGTGATGATGATTTGCAGCAACAGGAAAACCAGTGAGCGTAAAACGAGCATATCAGTCCAAACCGCAGAGGCAATTCATTATTTACACCTACACCAGTTCTTCGGCCACCGCCGCCAAATTAGCAAACACTGGCGTACCCTCTGGCAATCCCCCCGCCGCCTGGGTTTTGACACCCTTGCCGGTCAGCACCAGATAAGGCTGCGCTCCAATCGTTGCGGCGGATTGCAAGTCGCGCAGCGAATCGCCCACTGCCGGCACGCCCGAAAGACTGACGTTGTAACGCGCCGCGATCTCCTCCAGCATACCTGTCTTGGGCTTGCGGCAATTGCAATGACTATCCGCCGAATGCGGGCAGAAAAACACCGCATCGATGCGCGCACCTACCAGAGCGCAGGCTTTGTGCATCTTGTCGTGTATCGCATTCAGCGTCGGCATGTCGAATAGCCCGCGCCCCACGCCGGATTGATTGGTCGACACCACCACGCGGTAGCCGGCCTGATTCAGCCGTGCTATCGCTTCCAGGCTGCCGGGTATCGGCTTCCATTCCTCCGGGCTCTTGATGAACTGGTCAGAATCGAAGTTGATCACGCCGTCGCGGTCGAGAATGATAAGCTGCATGTCTTGTTTATCCTGTAGTTCCTAGGCCGCCAATTTGGAAATATCGGCGACCTGATTCATCAACTTGGCGAGCTGCTGGAGCAGTACCGCACGGTTCAAACGCAGATCCTTGTCCTCGCACATCACCATGACTTTCTCGAAGAATTCGTCAATGAACGGCTTGAGCGTAGCCAGTGCTTTCAGGTTCTGCCCATAGTCTCCGCGGGTCAGGCAGCTCTGAGCAAACGGGGTGATGTCCTGCATGGCCTGGTATAGATCACGTTCAGCGGCTTCATTCAGCAGCGCAGGCTTCACAGTGGCATCAGTCAAATCAGCGCCGATCTCTTCGCGGTTCTTGCGCATGATGTTCTGTACGCGCTTGTTGGCAGCAGCCAGATCTTTTGCCACCGACAGCGCAGCGAAGGCGCGCACCGCCGCAAGACGTTTGGTCACTTCAGCAAGACGTTGTGGACGCAGCGACAACACGGCATCAACTTCCTGGCTACTGTAGCCTTGCTCCCTTAAAAATCCACTCAATCGTTCGTAAATAAAATTAAGCACAGAAACTGGGGTGTCCTTATGCAAGGCATTAGTTCCTTTTGCATTTGGGCCGAGAGTCATTGTTATGGACGACATTAAATCGAAGCTATCTCGAACCAGTGTATCAATCGACAAACTTAGATCTTTCTCGATCAGCATCCGAATCACACCCAGTGCATGACGGCGTAATGCAAACCGATCCTGGTCGCCGGTCGGGATCTCCCCGATACCGAACATGCCTAACAATGTTTCCAGTTTATCGGCCAGTGCGACACAGATACCCACCATGTTGCGCGGCAACTCATCACCAGCAAAACGCGGTTTATAGTGGTCTTCGATCGCAAACGCGATGTCATCGCTCAAGCCGTCGTGTTTGGCGTAATAACGTCCCATGATGCCTTGCAACTCTGGGAATTCGCCCACCATGTCCGTGAGCAGATCGGCCTTGGCCAGCAAGGCAGCCTGATCGGCTTGCAGGGAGAGTACCTCACCACCCAGTTGCTGGCCGATGACTCGTGCAATGGCCTGAACTCGTTCCACCCGATCGCCCTGCATGCCGAGCTTGTTGTGATAGACCACCTTGGACAAACCGAGTACACGGGAATCCAAAGGTTTTTTTCTATCCTGATCGAAGAAGAATTTTGCATCAGCCAGGCGTGGGCGAACCACGCGTTCGTTGCCACCGATCACCAGACTCGCATCTTTAGGTGTGATGTTGGAGACGATCAAAAATTTGTTGGTGAGCTTGCCCTGTGCGTCCAGCAGCGGGAAATATTTCTGGTTCGCCTTCATGGTCAGGATCAGACATTCCTGCGGTACTTCAAGGAATTCTGCTTCGAACTTGCCAATAAGCACATTGGGACGCTCGACCAACCCGGTCACTTCGTCGAGCAGCGCGTCGTCTTCGATTGGCTTGAGGTCCTCCTTGGCAGCGGCAGCAGCGAGTTGTTTGGCAATCTCGGAACGGCGCGCGGTGAAGCTGGCAATAACCGCGCCTTCGGTTTCCAGTTGCTGTGCATAACTGTCGGCATCCTTCAACACCAGCTTCGCGACATTCGCCTCGAAGCGATGACCCTGGGTTTCGCGTCCGGCGGTCAAACCCAGTACGCTGACCGGGACGATCTCCGAGCCATGCAGCGCGACCAAACCATGCGCCGGGCGCACGAATTTCACACTGCTCCAGCCATCGGCGAGTTGATAAGTCATCACCTTGGCGATCGGCAGCTTCTCCAGCGCATCCTGAATGGCTCCCTCCAATCTGATAACCAATGTAGTACCGGCGGCAAGATCTTCATGCACTAGCACTTCAGTTTTGCCGTCATTTTCCTTTGTCACTCGTTCTGAAACGATTGCGGCAAAATCAGCTTCCGCATGGTAACCGAGCGACTGCTGCAGTTTTTTCATCAACGCCGGAGTCGGCTTGCCGTCAGCTGACAAACCAACTGAAACTGGCATCAGCTTCACCCTCCTGGCCTTAGGCAACGACACAGACCTCACCTCGGTGATATGAAGACCCAACCGTCTTGGCGAAGCAAACGTCGTGAGTTTTGCTCCTTCAAGCAGGAAGTCATTAAGCTTAAGGCCTCTGAAAACTTCAGCCCCAAACGCTTCAGAAAGTTTCTCTAGCGACTTGGGTGGCAGCTCTTCAACGAACAATTCTACAAGCAAGTTCTTGGTCGTTGTCATTGCGCCACTTCCTTCGGGTGCCCGGCCAAAAGCTTTTCGGCGTCCATCTGGGCAACTACCTCAGCAGCCCATTCACGCGGCGCCATCGGAAACGGCGGATCAAGTCGCCTGCGGCTCTCCTTGTAACTCTTGGCGACACTGCGCGCCAGGTTGCGAATGCGCCCGATGTAGGCCGCGCGTTCGGTTACCGAGATTGCGCCGCGCGCATCCAGCAAATTGAAGCTGTGCGCCGCTTTCAGCACCTGCTCATACGCGGGTAATGCCAGTTGTTGTTCCATCAGGTGTTTTGCCTGTTTCTCGTAGCTGCCGAACGCGCCGAGCAAAAATTCCACATCGCTGTGCTCGAAGTTATAGGCGGATTGCTCGACTTCGTTCTGGTGGTACACGTCGCGGTACGACACCCCCGGCGTCCAGGTCAGGTCGAACACGTTTTCCACGCCCTGCAGATACATGGCCAGACGTTCCAGACCGTAAGTGATTTCTCCGGTGATCGGTTTGCAGTCTATGCCCCCGACCTGCTGGAAATAGGTGAACTGGGTCACCTCCATGCCGTTCAGCCACACCTCCCAGCCCAAACCCCATGCGCCCAGTGTCGGATTTTCCCAATCGTCTTCTACGAACCGGACATCATTTTTTTTCAGATCAAAGCCAAGCGTTTCCAGCGAGCCGAGATATAACTCCAGAATATTGGCCGGTGCGGGTTTCAGCACCACCTGGAATTGGTAGTAATGCTGCAAACGGTTCGGATTCTCTCCATAGCGACCGTCCTTGGGGCGGCGCGAAGGCTGTACGTATGCGGCCTTCCATGGTTCCGGGCCAAGCGCGCGCAAAAAAGTTGCGGTGTGCGAGGTGCCCGCGCCGACTTCCATGTCATAAGGTTGCAGCAGCGCACAACCCTGCTTATCCCAATAGTTCTGCAGCGTCAGGATGATTTGCTGAAAAGTTAGCATCTAAATGTTTTTATGCAGTTGCAAAGTTGCGCATTTTACTGGATTAACCATGGCTGCGTCAGGACAACATGACGGTTACGGTGAACAACAAAAGCATAACCAAATGCATCTTGCTCGAACCATCACTACATTTCTTCTGGTATTCGTTCATCAACCCTCGTAATATTACTTCCCTCAACGAATTCGAAGCATACCTTTATGTAACGGATGTTGAGGTCCGGCAAGAAGCCACAATTTGATCAGGAGAGGTAATCATGAAATTGCGTACCGTGATGATGTTCGTTCTAGCACTAGGCGTCAGCAGTCTTGCCCAGGCAGCAGGTGAGATTGTCATCAAATTCAGCCATGTGGTTGCACCTGATACCCCCAAGGGTCGCGCTGCTGAAAAATTCAAACAGCTTGCCGAGCAACTGACCAAAGGCAGGGTCAAGGTCGAGATTTACCCCAATAGCCAACTTTACAAAGACCGCGAAGAGATCGAAGCCCTGCAAAGCGGCGCGGTACAAATGCTCGCGCCTTCGATGGCCAAGTTCGGCCCTATGGGTGCGCGCGAATTTGAATTATTTGACTTGCCTTTTCTGTTCCCCAATCAGGAAGTCTTGCACCGCGTGATGGATGGCGAAGTAGGCAAAAAGCTTTTCGCCAAGCTGGATACCAAAGGTGTGACCGGTCTGGCTTTTTGGGATAACGGCTTCAAGCAGATGAGTTCGAACAAACCGATGCATGCCGTGGCGGATTTATCCGGGTTGAAGATGCGCATCCAGTCTTCCAAAGTGTTGGCCGCACAAATGAAGGCACTGGGCGCAAACCCGCAAGTGATGGCGTTCAGCGAGGTGTATACCGCATTGCAACAAGGCGTGGTGGATGGCACGGAGAATCCGGTATCCAATTTCTACACCCAGAAGATGAACGAGGTGCAAAAGCACATGACGATGTCCAACCATGGCTATCTGGGCTATGCAGTCATCGTGAACAAGGCGTTCTGGGGAGGTTTGCCTGCTGATGTACGCAACGCACTCACCCAGGCGATGAAAGAGGCCACCGCTTATGAACGCGACATTGCACAACGCGACAACGATGATGCACTCGCCAAAGTGATCGCGGCCAAGACCACCACCGTCTATGAATTGACCCAGGCCGAACGCATCGAATGGCAAAAGGCCTTGCTCCCGGTTCACAAGGAATTCGAATCCGTGATTGGCGCGGACCTGATTCAGAGCGTCAACAACACTGCCGATCAATATGCCAAGGAACAAGCAGCCACCAAGAAGAAATAATCGGCTCGATTCATTTGTTCATTCAACGACGTTACCCGGGTGCCACTATACCGGGTAACGTCGTTGCAACATCCAAAAGCAGGGAGCGTCAATGATCAATCGCTTGCTCAATCACTTCGAGGAATTCCTGATCGCCAGCTTCATGGCGGCGGCTACACTCATCACCTTTACTGCCGTAGCGATGCGCTACATCAACGGTTCCGGCATCGATTGGGCGCAGGAGCTCACCATATATTTGTTCATCTGGATGGCAAAATTCGGCGCCGCATATGGCGTGCGTACCGGCATCCATATCGGTGTGGATTTTCTGGTCAACTGGGTGCGCCCTTCGATACGCCGCAAGATGGTCATGACCGCGCTGTCACTGGGCATGTTCTTTACCGGCTCCATCGCGTTCTTTGGCGCGCGCTGGGTGATATTCATCTACGGGACAGGCCAGGTGTCGCCCGACATGGAGATGCCGATGTGGATCGTCTATCTCGCCATTCCGTTCGGTTCCGGACTGATGTGCTACCGCTTCCTGCAGGTACTGATGCACTTTGCCAAAACCGGGACGCTGCCAACCCATAGTTTCGGCGATGAAACGACACAGGAGGTGGCAGCATGACCGCCATCATCATCCTGAGCATCCTGCTCGTGTTGTTGCTGACCAGCACCCCGATTTCCATCGCACTCGGCACCACGGTGCTGATCTACATGCTCGGGTTCTCGTCATTTTCGTTCGACACGATCAATATCATTTCCCAGCGCCTGTTCACCGGACTGGAAAGTTTTTCGATCATGGCCGTGCCGTTCTTCGTGCTCTCCGGACAATTCCTGATCGACGGCAAGATCGCCTCGCGCATCGTGCGCTTCGCCTACAATCTGGTCGGTTGGCTGCCCGGCGGCATGGCGATGGCGGCGGTGTTGGCATGCGCCTTCTTCGCCACGATCTCCGGCTCCAGCCCGGCCACCGTGATGGCGATCGGCTCGGTGATGCTGCCCGCGATGGTCAAGGCCGGTTATCCAAAGCGCTTCAGCGTGGGCGTGATCACTTCCTCCGGTTCGCTGGGCATACTGATCCCTCCCTCCATCGTGATGATCATCTATGCGGTGGCCACCTCCGAGAGTGCCGGCAAGATGTTCATCGCCGGCATCGTGCCCGGCATCCTGCTTGCCGCCATCATGATGACTTTGGTGTTTGTGCAAGCCAAACGAAAAAATTTCCCCACCCTGCCCAAACCCACCAGTGCGGAATTCTGGTACTCGTTCCGCGATGCGTGGGGCGGCATTTTCCTGGTGGTGATCGTGATAGGCGGGATTTACGGCGGCATCTTCACCCCCACCGAAGCCGCTGCCGTGGCTGCCGTGTATGCCTTCATCGCGGCGAAATTCTTCTACGGTGACTTGAAATGGAAACAAGTTCCCAAGACGCTGCTGAGTGCCGCCAACACCAGTGCGATGCTGCTGTATATCATCACCAACGCGATACTGTTTTCATTCCTGATGACCTCGGAGCAAATACCCCAGGACATGTCGCAATGGGTCGTTGCACAACATCTGCAACCCTGGATGTTCCTGATGATGGTCAACCTCGCACTGCTTGCTGCCGGGCAATTCATGGAGCCGACTTCGATCGTGCTGATCCTGGCCCCGCTGTTCTTGCCGATTGCCAAGACCATGGGTATCGATCCGATACACCTGGGTATCATCATGGTGGTGAACATGGAGATCGGCATGATCCACCCGCCGGTTGGACTGAATCTGTTCGTCTCCAGTCATCTTGCAAAAATGGGCCTCACCGAAGTCTCGATCGCAACTCTGCCCTGGGTCGGCGTGATGCTGCTTTACCTTGGGCTGATCACCTACGTCCCGATCATTTCCACCTGGCTGCCGCATCTGCTTTACAAGTAACGAGCATCTTTACCGCACAGTTTTTGGCCATGAATCGGCTGGTGCAGAATTTTAGTTGCGGATATTTGATAGAAGATGAACGCCGCATAACTGCCAATGGCTGCTTTGTCCCAATTGCGATCTTCCGAAAATTTTTTCCAAATCGGACATTCGGCACTAAATTGCAACCATAAGAGGATTGAATGCAACGAATACTAAAAGTTTTTCTGACCTGTTTGGTTCTATTGCCAATATACATAATGACCGCTTGTTCCGATCCTGCGGAGCATATTTCAAAAATAACTTTGATAAATGACTTGGGAAGACAGGCGGAACTATCTCTCTGCAAGGATGATTTGCACTGTGAATCTATCGAACAGCTATGGCCACCGAAGAGGATCGACGCAAAAGATACTCAATCATTCGCTGTGTCCAACGAAGAGGCAACAGTTTTTAAAGTGTCTTCCGAAATCAATGGAAAGACTAACGTACGTTGTCTGCGGATACGATTAGATGAATCACTTAAGACCTCTCATGATCTGCTTCTTTCATCTGCGACAGACTGCTAAGCCTGTATGCTGGAGATGAAAGGGCAGAAACGTGCCAAATATAGTTTTCCCGTGCTGTTTTTAGTGATACTGGTCACAGCTGGCAGGTATCTGTCAGTGAGAGCGGGACATGCGCCAGCAGAAGGATAAGCTGCATCCGTAGTTGCCAATCATTATTATGCGAACAGCGATTGACCTATCCTGGCGTATTTAAAAAGAAAAACAACATGCGACTATCAATATGTTTAGCTTCATTGCACGAACACACCAGTCCGCAAAATAACTGTTAGGCAGGATTCGGACCAAAATGGAACAAAACGATAGAGATAAGACGGTTCACATCCTCTTCGACATCAGTCTAATTGGCAAAGCCGTGGACGGCGTGCTTGAAGTCATCGGTGGTGTCGTCTTGTTCTTTGTGAATCCCGACCAAATCAATGGAATGTTGCGGGTTCTCACCCAGCATGAACTCAGCGAGGATTCGCATGACGTTCTCGCCAATCTTCTCCTGCACTCCGTACAGAATCTCTCTACCGGCACCGAAGTCTTCGCAGCGTTCTTCCTGCTGTGGCATGGGGTAGTCAAGGTCGGTCTTGTATGGGCTCTGTTCCGCAGGCACTTGTGGGCCTATCCAATTGCAATAGTGGCATTCGGGTTGTTCCTTGCGTACCAGGTCTATCGCTACTCGCACACTCGTTCAGTGTGGCTCTTGGCTCTTTCGATTCTTGATCTATTCGTTATTGTCCTCACCTGGCTCGAATACAAGCGTTTACGTACTTCACAAAAGTTTCGTAGAACCCCCTCAGGAGCTTAGGGCCGGCGCAACAGCTGCGTGTGAGCGGCCGGGGAGATAGGTAACAAAAAAATCCAAGGACATGGGTAACAAATTCTCTTGCAATGACCGCTTTCCCGGAATGCCGAATGACTGTTTCGTTAGCAGTCACTCATCCGAACTAAAAATCAAAAAATGATGAATTCATCTCAAGCCAGATTGGATCAACACCAATTTTTCCGCACGAGTCAGACTCTTGATCGCCATCTCCCGCTTCGATGCCGCTGACCTATCCGCACAATCTTCCATGAACACCAGTTCCACCGGGCCGCGCGCCCGTGTGTATTTCGCCGCCGTTCCTTCATTATGTGCAGCAAGGCGTTTTTCCAGATCGTTGGTGATACCGGTGTAAAGCGTATCGTCCACGCAGCGCAGGATGTAGCAGGACCAGATCATCGCCTTGCCGCAGCCCAGGCTCCTGCCAGCATCAACGCAATCAACAGCAGCGCCGCCGCGTTGCCCCAACGCACATATGGCGTGATGCCTTGATAGCCTTGCGCCACGCCGAGCAGCACAGCTTCCTGGTGTTGCGGCAATTGCCGCAACACCTTGCCATCCGCGCCGATGATGGAGGTCACGCCGGTGTTGGTGGCGCGCAGCATCATGCGACCGGTTTCCAGTGCGCGCAGCTGGGCGATCTGGTTATGCTGCGCCGCCGCATAGGAATGGCCGTACCAGGCATCGTTGGTCACGTTCACCAGCAATGTAGCTTGCGGCAGGGAGCGGATGATCTCTTCGCCGAACACGTCCTCGTAGCAGATGTTCACCGCCACTTGCTGCCCGGCAACATTCAACGGGGCTTGATGTGCATCACCGCGCGCCAGATCACCCATCGGGATGTCGAGCACGCCGTTGATGAACCAGCCCAGCAAGGGGCGCATCGGGATGAATTCGCCGAACGGCACCAGATGTTGTTTGCGGTAATGTTGTTCTTCCGCCATACCCAGCGTGAAAAGGCCGTTGTAGTAACTGCCGTCGCTGCTTTCGAACACACCGATCAGCATGTCACCGCCATCTTGTCTGGCGTGGTCGCGCAGACGCTGCACATAGTTTTCCGGCACTTCATGGCGCAGCAATGGCAGCGCGGTTTCCGGCAGCACGGTGAGGCGCGCCTCATTTTGCGAAACCAGGCGACGATAGGTTTCCAGCGTGCCCACCAGCGCGTCTTCGTGGAACTTGAGGTTCTGCGCGATGTCACCCTGCACCAATGCCACCGTGAACGGCTCGCCATGCGGCTGTGTCCATGCGACTGTGTGCAGCAGAGCACCTGCGGCCCAGAGCATCACCAGTGTCACCAACGCCAGCTTCCCTGGCTTGCTCCAGCGCGCTTGCGATAAAAAAACCAGCAGCCCTGCGCTGACTGCCGCAACCAGCGATACGCCATACACACCGAACAAGGGCGCGTAACCCGCCAGCGGACTGTCGCTATGCGCATAGCCCAGCGTCAACCATGGAAAGCCGGTGAAGATCATGCCGCGCAGCCATTCGACCGATACCCATGCTGCCGGCATCACCAACATAGTGTGCAGTCCATTCACCACGGGGAACCGCGCTTGTGCATATCCGGCCAACGCGGTGAACAGTGCAAGGAATGCGGCGAAAAGCATGGTGGCTGGAAGTGCCAGCAGTAGCGGCATGTCCCCGTAATCATGCAACGCGACATAGATCCAGCCTATGCCCGCGCTGAACAAACCCAAGCCAAAGAAGAAGCCCAGCCATGCCGCTGTACGCGGCGAGTCGGCGCGCAGCCATAATGTGAACAATACAGCCAGTGCAAGTACCGGGATCGGAAAAATTCCGAACGGCGCGAATCCGAACACACAGCTCAATCCTGCGAGCAATGCCCAGCCATATTTGTTTTTCAAATAGCCCATTCAGAAATCCATTACAAGATGTGTTGCAAAACCCGCGCAGCATAACCGATTCAACACGCTCATTACCAACCATCAGAAATCCCACGCGTAAGCCGGGTGCGGCAATATGCCGCATAGACACGCTGAAATTGTTTTCTATAATCGCTGAACGATTTTTTCAAGTAATTCACAGGTGGATCATTCCAATGAAAACAAAACTGCTGTTCGCATCATTGCTCTGTACCACCAATGTTTACGCTTCCTGCGGCTCGTCATTTTGCGCGGTGAATACCCATTGGGACACGCAAGGGTTAGTGAATGATGATGGTTTGCGTATTGACCTGCGCTATTCCTATGCCAAGGCCGATATTCCGCGCGTAGGCTCAGCAAAAGTTGCCAAGCCGCTGCCGACTGACCCGAGTTTATCGGGCGCTGAAGTTGAAAATATGCGCACCATCAATCAAACCCTGACCATGGATTTAGATTATGCGATTAACCACCAATGGAACATCGCTGTTGGTTTGCCTTGGCTAATGCGTGATCACGCCCATCAAATTGGCGATCCATCACTCACCATTGTCGAACAAAAAAGTTTTTCAGCCTTGGGAGATATTCGTGTAGTCGGGAATTACAAACTCGATTCCGATCACCATGCCGGCAGCGGTGTGCGCTTGGGGTTGAAACTACCTACCGGCAGTACTAATCTGGAAATGGTTCCCGGCACACCGCTGGAGAGTTCCTTGCAGCCAGGAAGCGGCAGCACCGATGCGATTCTGGGCGCGTATTACCATCAAGACGTTGCCGATTCGGTGTGGGGCTGGTTTGTCAGCGGGCAGATGCAAACCGCGCTGAAGACACGCAACGACTATCGTCCCGGCAACGATGTCACTTTGGATGCGGGTGCACATTACGAACTATCTCCCGCATTGACTGCCTTGCTGCAACTGAACGCACAATTCAAAGGGCGGGACGGCGGTTTGAATCCGGGCGCCAATCCGCATTCCGGAGGACGCAGTTTGAATCTCAGTCCCGGTCTGAGCTTCGCGGTTGCGCCCAGGACCAAACTCTATGGATTCGTGCAACTGCCGTTGTACCAATACGCGAATCCCGATCCTGCCGGAAGCCCTTACGGTCAATTGACCGCGTCATGGTCGGCATCCGTCGGTGTCAGCCAAACTTTCTGATTGCTGCATACACCCGGTAACGCGGCCCCATGCCGCGTTTTTTATTTGCATTTTTAGTTCTCCGGGCACCCTGCTTTGTGCTTAAATCGCGCCTTACATAAATCGCTCAAAAAACTCTCAATGGATAAAATCCGCCTCTCAAAACGCATGTCCGAACTCGGCCTGTGCTCACGCCGCGAAGCGGATGGCTATATCGAAAAAGGCTGGGTGGAAGTCGATGGCGAGATCGTCAGCGAACTGGGCAGCAAGGTCTATCCCACCCAGCAAGTAAAATTACGCACCCCCGCTCAAAACACCCAACAGCAACGCGTGACGATTTTGCTCAACAAGCCGATCGGCTATGTATCCGGCCAAGCGGAACACAATTACAAACCTGCGATCACCCTGCTGGATAGTTCGACACGTTGGACGGAGGATCATTTGCCGTTGCGCTTTCACCGCAGCCAGTTGCTCGGACTCGCACCAGCAGGCCGTTTGGATATTGACTCGCAGGGATTGCTGGTACTCACCCAGGATGGCCGCATCGCCAAACAGCTTATCGGCGAAGATTCCAGGGTGGACAAGGAATATCTGGTGCGCGTGCAGGGCAAGCTGGAGGATAGCGGACTGGCACTGCTCAATCAGGGTCTCAAGCTGGACGGCGAGTATCTCAAGCCCGCCAAAGTGACCTGGCAGAATGAAGACCAGTTGCGCTTCGTGCTGCACGAGGGGAAAAAACGCCAGATCCGCCGCATGTGCGAATTGGTCGGCCTGAATGTGACAGGGCTGAAACGCATCCGTATCGGCAAGGTTAAGCTGGGTGATCTGCCGGTGGGACAGTGGCGGTATCTGGGCCCAGAAGAAAAATTCTAAAACCGAGCAGTTCTAAGCCGGCAAAGTGCCGGATTTTTCGTAACGAAGTGCCAACTCCTGCATCGTGGCGGCCCTGCCGAAATACCAACCCTGCCCGAAGTCACACTTCATTTCCTGGAGCTTTGCCTTAACGCCTTTGGATTCAATGCCTTCCGCAACCACAAGCATCCCCAACGAATGCGCCAACGCAACGGATGAACGCACGATTTCCAGACTCTGCGAAGATTGCAAAATCGGTTCGACGAATGCGCCATCGATCTTTAGCGTGCCGAGCGGATAGCGCTGCAAATGCCTCAGTCCGGAATGACCCGCGCCATAATCATCAAGCGCAAGGCTGCAACCCAATTCAATCAGCCTGTGCATGATCCTCAATGCAGACTCGGGTTGCTCGACCATGACCGTTTCTGTCAATTCCAGCTTCAGTTCAGCGGCATTCATGCTTTGGCTCTCAATGACGGATTTCACCTCTTCCACCAGCATCTCGTTGCTTAACTGGGCTGCCGATAAATTAACGCTGACAAATGGCGATTCATAATCCGTAAATTTCCTGAGCGTCACCCAGTCTCTGCATGCCCGCTCAAGTGTCCAAAGGCCGATTTCATGTATCAAGCCGGTCTGCTCTGCAATCCACAGAAAATCTTTGGGCTGTATCACTCCGTCAGTCGGATGATGCCATCTGATCAGCGCTTCGAATCCGGCGACACGCCCATCGGTAAGATCACAGATCGGTTGATAATAAAGCTGAAGTTCTTCACGGGCTAAAGCGCGCTTCATTCCGTGTGCAAGCGATAATTTTTGTGTTGCCTCGTCCTTCACGAGGCTGCGCCGCTTGGTTTGCTCCGGCGAAACTATTCCATCTATCTCTGACCGCGCAGAGCCATCGTTCCTGTTCCTGAAACGCTCCAGAATGACAAGCAACAAATGGCGCAAAACCGGGTCGCTTTTCTCCAACAGCACTTCCATCAGCTTGCGCGGAATAGGCACGAGCACGGTTCTCTCAATCGCTCTTACCGTTGCCGTACGAGGCTGGTAGTCGATCAGGGACACCTCTCCAAACAACTCGCCCTTGCCTATCACTCTGATCCGATGCTCGCCATCCTGCTTCACGACCAATACTTCGACCAATCCATCTTCGATAAGATAGGCGCAATCGCCCATGTCGCCATATTTAAAAATCTGCTGGCCGCTAACAAAAATCTCTCGATCAAACTCATCAAACATGCTTCCCCCTACTGGATATGACTGGGTTTGGATTCGCTTACATCCTATTCGAATATATTGTGCGCTACAGCCGAATCCCCATCGATTTAGCTGATTCCAAGCTACTAGTAATGGACGATATACCAAAAATCATGATCCGACTACTTTGAGTAGTTATTTGGAAACAACTTTAAAGCAGAAGCTGCTTGTTGCAATAACCCATTAAGTCGAATTCAGTGGGGGGGGAGTGTTGGATTTTTTTCGCTCGACCAGCAACGAATATAACCTGCGACTATCCGCCCGCAGCACGGTGAAGGTGAGTTCGCCCAAGTGAATGTGATCGCCGCGTTTCGGTAATTGTCCTGCGGCTTGCAACACCAGGCCCCCTACCGTGTCATACTCTTCGTCACTAAATTCCGTGCCCAGTGCGGCATTAAAATCGGCGATCTTGGTGTCGGCTTTGACACGATACTGGCCGGAGCGATCTGCGATGATATTGTCTTCCTCATCATCGAAATCGTATTCGTCCTCGATGTTACCGACGATTTGTTCCAGCACGTCCTCGATGGTCACCATGCCGGATACACCGCCGTATTCGTCCACCACCAGCGCGATGTGGTTGCGGTTGCTGCGGAAGTCGCGCAACAGGACATTAAGACGTTTTGCTTCCGGAACGAACACGGCGGGACGCAGCATATCGCGCACATCGAATTCTTCCCCGGCGTAGTAGCGCAATAGATCCTTCGCCAGCAGGATGCCGATGATGTTGTCTTTGTCACCGTCGACCACGGGAAAGCGCGAGTGGGCAGTTTCAATGACAAAAGGAATGAATTTTTCGGGTTGCTCGCTGATGTCGATGACATCCATTTGCGCGCGAGGGATCATGATTTCGCGCACCTGCCGTTCGGAAACTTGCATCACGCCTTCCATCATGGACAGCGCATCGGCATCCAGCAGGTTGCGTTCATAAGCGGAATGCAGCAATTCGACGAGCTGCTCGCGATCTTCCGGCTCACGCAGCAGCAGCGTGGAAAGGCGCTCTAACAGACTGGGCTTGCTACTTTCTGTATCATCCATTTTCGGTACTAGCTTGCATGGTAAGGATCGGGGTAGTGCAATTTTAGCATTAGCTCGGTTTCCAGTGTTTCCATCCCGGCGGCATCGGCATCGTTATCATGTTCATAGCCCTGCAGATGCAAAGCCGCATGAATGGCGAGATGGGCGTAATGCGCCAACAAATCCTTATGCTGTGCGGCCGCTTCGCGCTCGACTACGGGGGCACAGATCACCACATCGCCAGAAAAAGGCTCGGTATCATCGTATACGAATGTCAGCACGTTGGTAGCGTAATCCTTGCCGCGGAAATTCTTGTTCAAATTGCGGCCTTCCGGTTCATCGACGATGCGCATGGTGATGCTTGCCTCGTGTTGCAACGCGACTTTTATCCAGCGGCGAAATTGTGCGCGTGTTGGCAAGCTCTGCGCGCCGCTCGCATATTGTACCGCCAGGGAAAGCTTGTGGGACGAGAGTTTACCCATCATGTTGCATTTGATATCAGTTCGCCACGTAGCGTGTGGCGCACTACCTGGGTGATTTTTACCTCAACGAAGCGTCCGATCATGCTTGCCGCTCCGCTGAAATTCACCACGCGATTGTTATCGGTGCGCGCGGCCAATTCGAGCGCATCCTTTTTTGACCTGCCTTCGACCAATGCCCGCTGTGTCGTGCCCAACATCGCCTGCGCTACCGCATCCTCCTGCTCGGCTATGCGATCCTGCAAACGCTTCAAACGCGCAGCCTTCACTTCGTGCGGAGTATCGTCGCGCATTTCTGCGGCGGGTGTGCCGGGGCGCGGGCTGTACAGATAACTAAAGCTATTATCGAAGCCTACCTCATCGATCAGCTTCATGGTCGCCTCAAAATCCTGTTCAGTCTCGCCGGGGAAGCCGACGATAAAATCCGAGGTGATGCAAATATCCGGACGTGCCGCGCGCACCCGGCGAATGATGGATTTATATTCCAGCACGGTGTGGCCACGTTTCATCGCCGCCAGGATGCGATCCGAACCGGACTGAACCGGCAGGTGTAAATGGCTGACCAGTTTGGGTGTGGTCGCATACACATCGATCAGCCGTTGTGTCATGTCCTTGGGGTGCGAAGTGGTGTAACGCACGCGAGCGATTTCCTCCAGCGCGGCGATAGCTTGCAGCAGAAAAGCGAAATCCACCGTATCGCCATCTTCGCTCAAGCCGCGATAGGCATTCACATTCTGCCCGAGCAATGTCACCTCTTTCACGCCTTGATTGGCCAGCTCCTGCACATCACGCATCACATCGGCCAGCGGGCGGGAGACTTCTTCTCCACGGGTGTACGGCACGACGCAAAACGTGCAGTATTTGCTGCAACCTTCCATGATGGAAACATAGGCCGTGCCGGAAACTGTCTGGGGTGCGGGCAGGTGATCGAATTTTTCGATCTCGGGGAAGCTGATGTCCACTTGCGAACGTCCCGTCGCAAGGCGTGCTTCCAGCAACTGCGGCAATCGATGCAGCGTCTGCGGTCCGAACACGACATCCACATAGGGCGCACGCTTCAGGATCGCCGCGCCTTCCTGGCTCGCCACGCAACCACCCACGGCTATCAGCAGATCGGGATTGGCCAGTTTCAGTGGGCGCACCCGCCCCAGGTCGGAGAACACCTTTTCCTCGGCTTTTTCGCGTATCGAGCAGGTGTTGAACAGAATGACATCTGCCTCTTCCGGCTTGTCGGTCTGCTCCATGCCCGCCCAGGCGCGCAGCACATCCGCCATCTTGTCCGAGTCATACTCGTTCATCTGGCAGCCGAAAGTTTTGATATGGAATTTTTTTGGCACGCTGCTATTGCATGTTAACAACAGTGGGACCGTTGGGACCGATTGTTTGGTGGGATAGGTACAATTGAATCATGGCTCGAAAGCCTTTCGAATATACGTTCTGTAAATTTCAAATTGCCAAGATACCAACAATAGTACCAACAAACCTTAATATTCAGCCCTTAACAAGAGTGCATTCTACCAAATAACCACACCACATAATTGCTTGTCAGCATCGGGGGCTAAACCGGCCATCATGCCTTCGTTCCCCTGCCCTCAAACATCACGACAACCAGCACGTCTGCACGTCCACGCCCAACCCATCACCCCTTAACTTCACCGGCTTTTGAGTCGGTTGCTACAGACCGTTTGTTGAGCGCCTTCACCTTGTCTTCGTAGGTCATGCCGTCGCATCGCCATTGGCTGGTCGGTCGCGGAGGCTAATCATCAGTCACGCCAGCCATCGAGGGCACGATACGCCCGTGCCGCTTCGCGTGCCCCTTCTCCCGTTCGCACTCCCTGCGTTCGCTTGCGCTGCGGCTTCGGTTGCCCCTCTCGTCTGTCATGCCTGATGCCGCCTCCTGAAAACGCTCCCTCCTTAACGCCACCCTGGGCGAGCGATACGACGGCATGACCCACTACACAACGACAAGGAGAAGACAGATGCGCGATCAACAAACCAACACCACCGAAAGCAACACCGCCTGCGGCAGCGAGCTCCACAACAGCATCACTTTGAAAGCAAACCAGGGACAAAAGAATATGACAACACACCGAAATAAATAGCATATAACCATCCTGCGAATCCCTGCTGTTCTCGAACGCCGAGGAAGGTCACGTAGTTCACATTACGCGGACATCAAAGCAGGGCTTTTTGTAAAACCGGTGCTGATCGGATTGCGGGCAACTGGCACACCTGACTATGAAGTCGATGCGCTAATTACTGCCCGAATTGCCGGGAAAACTGACGAGGAAATCCGCGCGCTGGTGATTAAGCTGGAAGGTGATCGCAAGGTAGCCCACAATTGAGGTGCGCGATGAGCCAGAATCGTGACGCACCAGCATACCAGGAAGATGCGGCGAACCGCCACCACGGAAAGCAGCAACAGCGCGCCTGCAAGCCATGAGTGAAAAAAATACAGCACTGCCATCATATCCAGGGCGAACACCACCAGCATGATCAACGCGATCATTTTCATGTTTTCCAGAGTAGCTTGATGTGCATGACCTCGGCGGGCAAGCTGGTTTTTAAAATCCACTCACGATGGCGCATCGCGTGTTGCTCGTCAGTAGATACGACTAGAAAGCGCTGCGCCACGTCGCGCCAGGTGCGACCGGTAGGGTCAAGCCAGTGTTTCTTGTTGGGTGTATGCCGTCTTGTCCAGGCGCGACTGATCCGATCCGAAGTCATCAGGTAATCATCAAGCAAGACGAACCAGGATGTACCTGCTTCGTCAACCGCGCCATGTTCACCAAACGCCGGATTGAAGCCCTGTTTCAACAGCTCCACCCGCGACAGGAAACGAAAGCCTACGTATTTCTTGTGCATCAATTCCTGCAGTTCGTTCAGGTGACAGGCCTGGGCCATGACAGACCACGTCGCATTCCGCCTCCGCGCCGGCAACCTCACGCCGAGCAATTGCCCGCTGATGGGCGTGAGGTGCAGGATCATGGGACGCGTGAGCAGGATTCCGTCGATCAGCCCAGCCTCTATCAGTGCCCGTACGGCTCTTGATATGTCCGGTTGCTGCGCGCCGCACAATTGTTGCAACTGTGCGCTGGTTGCATATTGGACCTGAACCAGCTGCTCAAGGATGAGGTTTTGCAGCTTGGGCAAGGTGGGGGAACGGCGCATTACTTGAGCAGTTCCAGTATGTCACCGGCGCGGTACGTCAGGATGCTCGTGATGTCCTTTTTACTGCCGGCG
>Ga0097691_1001262_pt1 | contig 19090 bp, 19 predicted proteins | sample NGESurdeep072012_8_FD_72858 | JGI IMG/M metagenome (GOLD analysis project Ga0097691, IMG submission 72858) | Arctic peat soil microbial communities from Barrow, Alaska - NGEE Surface sample 210-1 deep-072012 | ecosystem: Environmental > Terrestrial > Soil > Wetlands > Peat ... | reverse complement strand
GGATTCTAAAATCATACGCCGATTACTACAACTCCCTCAGAACGCATCGGTCTTTGCACAAGGATGCGCCGATTTCTCGTCCGATTCATCAGACCGGAATCATTCGTTCACACCCGATCCTCGGCGGGCTTCACCATCACTACGTCCGGGTTTGAATTTTCGGTACACACAGCCGTCGACCGCGAGCTGATTCTGCACCACGACGGGTTGGCGTTGCTGTTCACGCCGCCCTTCGACCGCTCGGCGCTCGACCCTGGTTACATCAAGGGTTATCCGCCGGGCTTGCGAGAAAATGGGGGGCAGTACACCCATGCCGCCCTCTGGTCCGTGATGGCCTTTGCGGACCTCGGGGAGGGCGACAAGGCGGCGGCGCTCTTCTGGATGCTTAATCCGATCAACCACGCCCGCACGCGCATCGACATGCACCGCTACAAGGTGGAGCCCTATGTCGTCGCCGCCGACGTCTACGCCGCACCCGGTCATGTCGGGCGCGGCGGCTGGACCTGGTACACGGGCTCGGCCGGCTGGATGCAGCGCGCCGGCGTCGAGTGCATCCTTGGACTTCGGATCGAAGGCAGTGTTCTGCGTCTTGACCCCTGTATTCCCAAGTCGTGGCCACGTTTCGAGATCACACTCCGCCACGGCGCGTCACGGTACGAGATCGTGGTCGAGAATCCGCAAAGCGTGCAGCGAGGCGTCGCGGCGGCGGAGCTCGATGGCGCGAAGATCGCCGCGCGGCCGCTCTCCTTCCCACTCAAAGACGACGGCGCCATCCATCGGCTGCAAGTCCGGCTGGGCTAGTGCAACTTACACGGCTGCAGAGGATACTCTGTACCAGCACGATGAGCTATCTCGGTCTAGGCCGGTCCACTTGCAACCGCTTTCGAACGAGGTATCAGCGATACCTCCAAAGGAGCGCGTGTACCGATTACGTCTCCGCCAGAAAGCGTCACATTCCGAATGATCGCTTTACCGCGGTTCAAATCGCTAACGACCGCTCATGGCGCGAAGCGGCCGTTCGTACGCTAACAGCATCTCGTCACAGCTAGGGATTGAGTTGAGAGGCTATTAGTTTGGAATCAGACTCGGGGAGCGGCGCTTAGCCAAATTCCCTGTTATTCGCCGAAAAGTCCCTGTTCTTCGAAAGATTTTCCCTGTTAATGTGAGCAGGGAATTGCTCGAGAAGTGGCTGCAAAACAGCAGTTTCTCGCTACCAAATCGTCTTCTGAGTGGTCGGAATCGCAAAATTCCCTGTAAAATTCCCTGTTAGCAGGGAATCTGCGTGGAGACGGGTTCGAGTTCCACTGCGTCGCAAGCCAGCCCATCCGATGCGTAGAGAATCCAGGATGGCTCTTCGATGATTTGATCCACCTGTCCGTCACGTCCCCTCAGGCGTTGGCGGGATGAGCGGTTATGGAATTGTGCTTCTTGCGCCGGTATCGCGAGAGCAAAACAGAAAGAACCGGGATGACGGGTCGGGCACCGCTGCGGCAGACGACTTTCAAGGGGAACAGGGTTCAGCGCAGCTTGACGACGGGGAGCAAGTAAGTCTACTTATGCAAGTCACGCGGTGCTGCCAGGATTGGAAATTTGTGGCTTCGCAACAGACGTAGTCCAGAGTTTGTGACCAACAACCGAGACTGCGGCCAAGGGTAGGAAATGCCAGATATCCTCGTGACCGCACAGGATGGCGTTGCAGTTGTCCGCCTCAACCGGCCGGAGGTCCGCAATGCTGTAACCCTGGGCATGTGGCGCAAACTTGCAGGCATATTTTCGAAGCTTGCCAATGATGATGCCATTCGCGCGATCGTTCTGACCAGTTCGGGTGCGGACTTTTGTGTCGGTGCCGACGTGTCGGAGTTCGACCAAATCAGGGAAAACAGGGATCAAAGCGCCGCGTATGAAATTTCAGTCGACGCATGCTCGAGCGCGATCGCAAACCTGCCCAAGCCGGTCATCGCCGCCATCTCAGGCTATTGCCTTGGCGGCGGCTGTCATCTGGCGCTCGCCTGTGATCTTCGCTTCGCAGACCACACTGCCAAATTTGGCATTCCTTCCGCCAAGCTCTCGATCGTGTATGGAGTGAAGAGCGTCCAGCGCCTGTTGGCGATTGCCGGGTTAGCAAATGCCAAGCGCATGCTCTACTCCGGCGAGCGATACGACGCTTCACGCGCGCAGTCGATGGGCCTCGTCGATGAAATATCCGATGACGCGATCTCGGCTGCCGTCGCGTTTGCGGGAACCCTTGCCTGCAACGCTCCACTGTCGATCGCAGGGGCGAAATTCATGTTGAATGGTTTATCCATGGGGGAGGGCGCTCTCGATGTTTCCGCCGCCCAGCGCATGATCGATCTGGCCGCCGATAGCGAGGATTTCAGGGAAGGCAGGCGCGCTTTCGCCGAGAAAAGAGCGCCCCGGTTCCGTGGACGCTGAATGTTGCGCATGGGTTGGAGAGCGAAGGTGAGGTCCAGCGAGCTTTGCGGAGAAACAGAATGAAGCCTGTTTCCTTCGACTATGTCGCACCAAAGAGCCTTGACGCTGCGGTGGAGGCTCTCGCCGCAGCGAACGGAGACGGCAAGGTATTGGCCGGGGGGCAATCTCTCATGCCCCTGCTGAACTTCAGGATGACGCGTCCGACGGTTGTTATCGATCTCACGCAAATTCCGGGCATGTCGTTCATTGAGCTCAGGGGCAACGTGGTCGCCGTTGGCGCCATGACGCGGCACGCAGATCTTGAATTTTCAGATCTCATCGCGACCAAGCTTCCGGTTATGGCGGCCGCCATGCCGCACGTCGCGCATCTCGCGATACGCAACATGGGAACTGTCGGGGGGAGCATATCGCACGCCGACCCGGCTGCGGAGCTGCCGATGCTGGCGGTCTTGTACGGGGCAACGATCAAGGTCCAGGGGCCTGGCGGCCGCCGAGACATCGCGGCCGAAGAATTCTTTATATCCGCCCTTACGAATTGTCTTGAGCCGGAAGAGATTGTGTTCGAGATCGATTTTCCGGTCCTGACCTCGCACACGGGCTGGGCATTCGAAGAAGTCGCGCGCCGCTTTGGCGACTTCGCGCTTGCGAGCATCGCAGTATCGCTCGAAGTTCTTGATGACAAGATCGCCGACGCGAGGGTCGCGGTCATGGGGGTCGCGGACACGCCGCGGCGGCTTCGAGACGCGGAAGAGGCATTGCGCGGCGTTCAAGGCGGACCCGGAGCCGCAGCTGGATTTGCGGCGGTGATACGCTCCTGCGTGTCGCCGGCGAGCGACATACATGTCTCTGCCGAATACCGCAGAAATCTGATCGGTGCGCTTGCCGAAAGAGCTTTCACCACGGCATGGACGCGCGCGGCGGGAGAGAAGCCGTGAAAATGGATATCGTCGTCACTGTAAACGGACGAAAATACGCCGCGAGCGTCGAACCGCGTTTGCTTCTTTCCGATTTCATTCGCGACACGATTGGACTTACGGGAACGCATGTCGGCTGCGAGCACGGCGTATGCGGCGCATGCACGATCCTTTTGAATGGCGACAGCGTCCGCTCCTGTCTGACGCTGGCCGTCAGGGCCGATGGCATGGACGTTGTGACTGTCGAAGGCTTGGGCGCGCCGGACGAGCTGAACGCCCTGCAGACCCAGTTTCGTGAAAAGCACGGCCTGCAGTGCGGATTCTGTACCCCGGGAATGCTGATGACGGGGATGGATCTCTTGAAGAAGTATCCATTGGCCACTGATGAGGAAATCCGCGAGGGATTGTCCGGCAATCTCTGCCGCTGCACCGGTTATCAAAACATCGTCGCTGCGATCCGTGCGGCTGCCGGCTTGCGAAACGGGAGCGCCCCATGAAGCTGCAATTTCTGTCTGCCGGTCGGGTTCGCCTGAAGAAGAGCGTCTATATCAAGACGGCCGATCGAAGCGAGACGTTTGAAGCGCCGGTAAGCAGCGCGCTGATCCGGCACAAGCAGGGCAATGTGCTGTTCGACACCGGTTGTCACCCCGCCGTCGTCGAGCACGGCGAGGAAAGATGGGGGTCGCTGATGAAAGTCATGACGCCGGTGATGCGCGCGGAGGATACCCTGCTGCCGAGTCTTGCGTGTGTTGGCGTCAGCCCGGACGATATCGACGTCGTCGTCAATTCGCACTTCCATCCCGACCATTGCGGCTGCAACCAGTTCTTCAAGAAGGCAACCATATTGGTGCATGCCAAGGAGCTGGAGGCCGCGAAAGCGCCGGGCGCGGAGGCTGCCGGCTATCTGCGGGCCGATTGGGATCATGGACAGCCGACGGATCCCGTCAACGGCGAGCGGGACGTGTTCGGCGACGGCAAGCTGGTCTTGATTCCATTGCCTGGCCACACACCGGGTACGCTTGGCGCCGCCGTTCATCTCGATCGCGATGGATCGTTTCTTCTGGTGTCCGACGCCGTGAGCCTGCGCGAGAGCCTGGATACGGATACGGCGCCCCGCAATACCTGGAATGCGGATGCGCTGCTGAACTCCTACGGAGAGATACGCCGGATCGAGAAGTCCGGCGCAACCGTCATCTGCGGCCATGATGACGGTCAATGGCAAAGCCTGCGCAAGGGAGTCGAGGCTTATGAGTAAGGACGACATCGTCCGGACTTCAGACCTGCTGCGACCGCGTCATGTCGGCATGCCGATCAGGCGAACCGAAGATCCGCGCCTGCTGACGGGCAACGGCGAATATGCAGCCGATCGCAGGGCTGATCGCGCGCTACACGTTGCATTTCGCCGCAGTGAACAACCTCACGCGGACATCGTGCGGGTCGACACCAGCAGAGCGCGGGCTGCGCCGGGCGTCGTGGCGGTTTTCTCGGCGGAAGATGTGGCAGAGGATTACAAGCCGGTCATCCCGTTTTCCCGCATGCCAAACTACTACGCGACACCGATCACCGCCCTGGCCTGGAAGAAGGTGCGATACGTCGGGGAAGCCGTCGTCGCCGTCGTCGCGGAAGACCGGTACCTGGCCGAGGACGCCCTGGAGCTGATCGACATCGAATATGCCCCTTTGGGGGCGGTGAGCGATCCCGAACTCGCCGTCTCCGAGGACGCGCCGCTGCTGCATGAGGAAGCCGCGACCAATGTGCTGGTCGCAAGGGAGTTCAAGAAGGGGGACGTTGGCGCGGAGCTTGCGACTGCGCATGTTCGTGTCCGCGACCGCTTCCGGATGACCCGAAAGGCTCCGCTGGCGATCGAGCCCCGCAGCTATTCGGCTGAATTTGAAAGCAGAAGAGAGTCAATTACACTTTACACCTCATCGAACGTACCCGGCATCGTGCGTGACGCGCTGGCCGAATCGCTCGATCTGCCCGGCAACCGGCTGCGGGTCGTCGCGCCCGATGTCGGCGGCAGCTTCGGCTCCAAGGGGTCGCTTTATCCCGAAGAAATCTTCTTATGCGTGGCGGCGAGAAAGTTGCGCCGTTCGCTGAAATGGACGGCGGACCGGCTCGAAGATATCTGCAGTTCCAGCCAGGGATTCGCCGAAATCATAGAAGCCGAAATGGGCTTCGATGAGAACGGGGTAGCCGTCGCGCTGGAAGCGGATGTGATCGGTGATGTCGGCGCCTACTCGATCTATCCCTGGACATGCGGGCTCGAACCCGTCCAGGTCGTCAGTTTCCTTCCCGGTCCGTACAAGATCAGGTCTTACAGGGGCGCGGTGCGTGCAGTCGCGACCAACAAGCCGCCAACCGGACCCTATCGCGGCGTAGGCCGGCCGGTTTCAACATTCGTCGCGGAACGTCTGATGGATATGGGAGCCAAGGCGCTCGGTATCGACCCGCTTGAGATACGCCGGCGCAATCTGGTCCGCGCGGACGAATTTCCATATCGCATTGCTTCCGGAATCATCTGGGACAGGACAGGATTTGTCGAATGTCTCGAAGCTGCGGCGCAGGCCGGCGAATACGAAAAGCTGCGGATGCAGCAGCGCGCGGCGCGGGCGGAGGGGCGCTATTTCGGTATCGGCCTCGCAACCTATGCCGAACTGACGGGAATAGGCTCTCGAATTGCCGTCGCTCCCGGGATGCCTATCAACACCGGTTCGGAAACCGCCAAAATCCGTCTTGATTCAACGGGAGCGATCACCGCCGCGTTTGGAATCGCCTCGCATGGGCAGGGACTGGAAACGACGCTCGCTCAGATCATCGCGGATGATCTCGGCGCAAGATTTGAGGATATTCGGGTGGTTCAGGGCGACAGCGACGCGGTCCCGATGTCGACCGGAACATACGCCAGCCGCAGTGCGGTTCTGGGCGGAGGTGCTGCGAAACATGCTTCGCTGATCCTGCGCGAGAAAATCAAGATGGTCGCGTCGCATCTGCTCGAGGCAGCCGCTGATGATATCGATGTTGCCGGCGGACTCGCGACCGTCACAGGAACCGATCGCGCGGTGAGCTTCAAGCAGATCGCGAAGGCGGTCTACTCGGATATGAAGACGCTGCCGGTCGAGGCGCGCCAGGAGCTGGAGGCGAGCTATACCTACGATCCCATCAACGGGACGACGGCATGCGCGACGCACCTGGTTGCCGTCGAGGTTGATCCCTCAACCTGCTTTGTGAAGATCCACAAATATGTCGTCGCAGAAGATTGCGGCCGCATCATCAATCCGATGATCGTGGACGGGCAGGTTCACGGCGGTGTCGCGCAGGGCATTGGTGCTGCGCTTTACGAGGAGATGATTTACGACGAAGACGGCCAGCTGCTGAGCGCCAGCCTTGTCGACTACGTCATACCGTCCGCTGTCGAGATTCCCAATATCGACGTCGTCCATATCGAAAGCGAGTCCGCGGTCGCTGGCGGCTTCCGGGGAATGGGCGAGGGTGGAACGATCGGCGCGCCTGCCGCGATCGCGAATGCAATTTCCGATGCACTGTCGGCGTTCGGCATCAATGTTTCGATCCTACCAATGACTCCGGAGCGGATATTCAAGCTGCTGGAGCAGGCATGCATGGAAGCGAAAGGAAGTTGAGAATGAACAATCTTGCAGGGCGTGTCGCCCTCGTTACCGGCGGCGGCAGAGATGTCGGCGCAGGGATTTCGCAGGCCCTTGCCGAGGCGGGGGCGGCGGTCGCGGTGAATTATCACACATCGAAAGATGAAGCCGAAGCGGTTGTCGCGCAAATTCAAAAGGCCGGCGGCAAGGCCAGGGCCTACGCGGCAGATATCGCAGATCTCGAAGCTGTCAGAACCATGGTGGCGGGCGTCAAGTCCGATTTCGGCGGCATGGACATTCTGGTCAACAATGCCGGCCTCGTGCTGCGAAAACGATTCAGCGACACCACACCTGAAGACTGGCGCAAGCAGATCGATACCTGCCTCTATGGTGCGATCCACTGCTGCCACGCGGCCGCTCATCTGCTTGAGGCATCGGGCCGGGGCCGCATCATTTCCATCATGGGAGACTCCTCTCGGGTGGGCGAATCCGGGCTCGCCATAGCGGCGGCGGCGCGCGCGGGAACCATGGCGCTGATGAAGTCGCTGGCTCGGGAAATGGGCCGAACCGGGACGACGGCCAATTCGATCGCGCTCGGCCTCATCGAGTCCGCACATGAAAAGAGCTGGGTGGATGCGAATTACGACAAGCTCGTAAAGGCGTATCCGATCCGTCGTCTTGGCCAGCCGTCGGACGTGGCTCCGATGGTCGCCCTTCTTGCATCCGATGCCGGCAGCTGGATCACGGGCCAGGTGATCAGCATCAGCGGCGGTTTCAGCATGGTCTGAATGAGCGGAGAAAACGATGTTGCATACGCGCCTGATTGCGCCGGTATCCGAACTGCTGGAGCGTCACGTAAAGGAACGACCCCACAAAGTCGCCTACTGGGACGCCGCAAGGTCGGTCACTTATTCACAACTCGCTGACCGGACGGCTTCGATTGCCGCCGGCCTGTCAGGGACGGGCGTGCGGGAAGGCGATCGAATCGCCATATATCTTCCGAACGGGGTCGACTGGATTGAAGCCTGCCTGGCCGGTTTGCGTTCCGGCGCGGTCATCGTTCCGATCAGCTATGACGCTGCCGAAGCGGAGATCGCGTATCGATTGTCGGACGCCGATTGCCGCACGGTGATCACGTCGCCGGTTCGCAAGGACATCGTCACCAGGCTGGCAGCAGGATTGAACGGTCCGGTTTCGCTGGTGTTCGCAGGTGCCGGCGCGAGGGAAACCGGTCTGTGCCTGGAGCAGCTCGCCGAGGGCAGTGCAGACGCCGCTCCGGATCCGGCCGACATCGATCGCTCATCGTTCATCATCTATACGTCCGGCACCACCGGCCGCGCCAAGGGCGTCCTTCTGTCGGTCCGTGGAATGTTATGGATTGCCGCTGCGTGCTGGGCGCCGATCTGCGATCTGAGCGACAAAGACGTTGTACTGTCTCCGCTTCCCCTGTTCCATTCCTATGGTCTGAATCCTTCGGTGCTGAGCGTGCTGGCGGTCGGGGCCAGCGAGCACATCCTGGAACGGTTTTCGCCGCAGCAGGTCCTTGAGCTGTTGCAGTCCGGAAAGTATTCGGTTTTTCCGGGGGTGCCGACGATGTTTCACTATCTGCTGCAGCGGGCGCAGGAAGCCGGCGTCAATCGGCTGGGGAGCACGCGATTGTGCATTTCTGCCGGCGCGATCATGCCCGCTGCCCTGAATCGGTCGTTCGAGGAGCGATTCGGGACGACGCTGCTTGACGGCTATGGCATTACCGAGACGTCGACGATGGTCACGATGAACTGGACCAGTGGAACCCGCGTGATGGGATCGTGCGGTCTTCCGGTGCCGGGTCTCGCGACAAGAATTGTCGACCCAACGACGCTGGAGGACGTGTCGATCGGTTCCGAGGGCGAGTTGGTCGTTCGCGGCCCCAATCTGATGCACGGCTACCATAACAAGCCGGCAGAAACGGCAGCTGCATTGCGAAAGGGCTGGTATCATACCGGAGATCTCGCGAAATCCGATCCGAACGGTTATCTCACGATCACGGGACGCATCAAGGAACTGATCATCAGGGGTGGCCAGAACATCGCGCCGGCCGAAATCGAGGAAGTCGTGATTCTTCATCCCGAGGTTATCGATTGCGCAGTGGTCGGCGTACCGCACGCGACGCTGGGCGAAGTGCCGTATCTGTTTGTCGTCGCCGAACGGGGGCAGATTGACGTGGAGTCGCTGCTCGCGCACTGCCAGAGGAGCCTGTCGTCCTACAAAATTCCTGAGGCTACCCATATCGTTTCGGAAATCCCGCGCACCGGATCCGGGAAGATCATGCGTTTCAAGCTTGTGGAGGCGCTGAAGAGAAATTGAGCCGCCGTCGTCAGCGTATACTTCGCCGCCATGCGCGGCAGAGCCAGGACCACCCCTATGTGATGGATCTCGGTCCCAGCGCTCCGTAGTCCCTGGGATCGTAGTTCAATCTGTATTGCATGTCGGCGGCGATCACAGGCTTGTGGCACTTGTCACAGATCACCGAAGCATGAAAATCATGCCCGCACCTGGTATGACGCAGCAACAGCGGCGGCTTTCCTTTCGAGAGCCAGCGGTCTCCCCACGCCAGCATTGTGATGAACGGCCCGTAGAGATCCCGGCCCATGTCAGTCAGCAGATATTCGTAGCGTTCGGGCGCCAGCTGGTAGAGCCGCCGGTCAAATACGCCCTGGGCAACAAGGCGGGACAGTCGGTCGGTCAGGATGTTCGGAGCGATGCCTAATTCTGACTGGATTCTGTCGTAACGGCGATTGCCGAAAAAAGCCTCGCGGACGACCATGAAGCTCCACTTGTCGCCAATGATCTGGAGGGCCCGAGAAACAGAACTTGGCCGTCCCAGTATGAATCGACTTCCGTCCGACGCGCGCCTCGTATTCCGTCCCGGCTTTGAGGGTTTGCGGCCAGCACCGGGTCCGTCGCGATACTGAACGGCTCTTGCTTCGAGCTCGGATGAGCATCCGGAACAGGCGACAATCGGACGGCTCTCGCAGGCGCAAGGCCGATGGACAAGCACAAGCGGGGGACGTTTGCCGGCAGAGAGCCAGCGGTCGCCAAACTGCATAAGAGCAATGAAGCTGGGATAGAGATCGAAGCCCATTTTGGTGAGCCGGTATTCCTTGCGTTGTCCGACGTGTGTCGCAACCTGCCGGAAAATCTCGAGCCGCGTCAGCTTTCTCAGGCGGTCCGTCAGCGTGGCGCGTGGAATGTCGAGGGCTGAGCGGAATGCTTCGAATGTCCGGGTGCCGAAGAAGGCTTCGCGAATGATGAGAAACGCCCAGGCGTCCGAAACAATGTCCAGGGTCCGCGCGACGGAGCAGTTTCGTTCATCCCGGACAGCGCTGGCACTCTTTGTGCGTGTGACTGCCGTCGATGACGCCAGTGCTGGAGCTATTTTGGCTGTCGCGGAACGCGCCATTACAATTGCATCCGGCCCGCGAAACCGCACTGTGCGCCGCAGCGCAATCTGATCGTCATGCTGTCACCGTTCGCGGCATGAAGTGCCGCATCATTGTGCCCATCCTACACCACCCGGATTGACTTACGAAAAAAAGTAAGTCTAGTTATGCATGTTATAAAAAACAGGCGGGAATCCGCCCGGGATCAATCAAGCCCTGTTTGGGTCACGTAGGGAGGTGCGCAATGGTAACCGTTCGTCGAACCGCGCTGGCTGTCACGCTGGCCGCAATCATGGGGATGGGATCGGCAGCCGCGGTTGCCGACGGCATATCCGACAACGTGGTGAAAATCGGCGTGCTGACCGACATGTCCGGTCAGTTCTCGCATGAATCCGGTGAAGGCGCGGTCACCGCGGTGCGCATGGCGATCGAGGATTTCGGCGGCAAAGTGCTTGGCAAGCCGATCGAACTCATCGTCGCCGATCATCAGAACAAGCCTGACATCGCGTCGGGGATCGCGCGCAAATGGTTCGACGTCGAAAAGGTCGACATGATCGCCAACCTGATCAACTCGTCGATCGCCCTAGGGATAACCCAATTGGCCAAGGAAAAAGACAGGATCGCCATCGTCAACGGGTCCGGCTCTTCCCGCCTGACCGGCGACGCCTGCACCCCGAACAGCATTCATTACGCCTACGATACCTACTCGCTGGCGAAAGGCACCGGCACCGCGATGATGAAGGCCGGCGGAACGAGCTGGTACTTCCTCACGGCGGATTACGCATTTGGTCATGCGCTCGAAGCCGATACATCGGCGGTCATCAAGTCGCTCGGCGGTCAGGTGCTGGGCTCAACGCGCTATCCGGTGGAGACCTCGGATCAATCCTCGTTCCTGCTGCAGGCGCAGGCGTCGCGCGCCAAGGTGGTTGGGCTGGCAGGCTCCGGAACGGTCTTTGTCAATGCCGTCAAGGCGGCGCAGGAGTTCGGCATCCAGCGAAGCGGACAGACCCTCGCGGGGCTTCTCGTCTGGATCACCGACATCAAGAGTCTCGGGCTTGAGACCGCGCAGGGCCTGATCCTTACCAATGCCTTCTACTGGGATCGCGACGATGAAACGCGGGCCTGGTCGAAGCGTTTTTTCGAACGGATGAAGCGTCCGCCTCACATGGGCGACGCGGGCGACTACTCCTCGACCATGCACTATCTGAGGGCCATCGAGGCGGCAGGAACCGACGATGCGAAGGCCGTGATGGCCAAAATGCGCGAGATGCCGATCAACGATTTCTTTGCGAAAAACGGCCGGATTCGTGAAGATGGTCGCATGGTACATGACATGTACGTCTACGAGGTCAAAAAGCCGTCTGAATCGAAAGGCGAATGGGACTACTACAAGCTTCGCGCCGTGATCCCTGGCGACGAGGCGTTTCGTTCCCTCAAGGACAGCGCCTGCCCGCTGGTAAAGAAGGGCTGACTGCCCGGCGGCGGCTTGCTGCTGACCGTGCGGTGATGGCGGGGAGGGTCGATCTCCAATGTGGAGATCGACCGCGAGTCGGATGATCGGCAGCGGGTAAGCCGGAAGCCCGCACCTTCCCATAAAGTCTCAGAAAAGGCTGTGTTTTAGCGTCGATTGGGCATACGGCTGGGTGGCCGACGCACCAACAAAGCTGTGCAGATCGCGACGTTACGCGGTTTCTAAGCTGGATTTCCAAATACTGTCCGTGGTGCGAATCAACATACAGGAGACAAAATGGCAGTACAGATGACGAAGTCGCAGCTGATCGAGAAGATCGCTGTCGAGACTGAAGTAGCGAAGAAGGACGTAAAGGGCGTTTTGGAGACGCTCGCGACGGTCGGCTATAAAGAGCTGAAGAAGTCTGGTGTGTTTCTGGTTCCTGGCTTTGCCAAGTTTGTTGTTGTCAAGAAGCCCGCTACCAAGGCACGGCAGGGCACCAATCCGTTCAACGGAGAGCCGATGATGTTCAAGGCCAAACCGGCCCGAAAGATCGTCAGGGCGCGGCCGGTCAAGGCAGCCAAAGACGCGGTGTGAGTGTCATAAGGCCCCTTCGGGGGCCTTATGCATTTCAGGCACCAGGTTGGCTCGAAGTCCCGTCAGGCGCTGCTGTTATTGTGCTTACTCATTCCCCGACCAGGGCTGTGAGTGCGATTTCTTCGTGACGTAAATCGCGGCGAAAAGAATACCGAACAGCACGATCATAACGAGGACCTTCAGCTCTTCGATCGCCATCTTGATGCCAACGATGTGACGAGAACATTCAGCGATTATTTGAATATCGGTGTTTCGCGGCGGCGCTGTTGACTTGAATCAATCAGCGCCGTGGAGGCGTCTAGTATACGGTCCAGATTGCCGCTTTCCGACCCGATAATCGCAAAGAGAGAAGGTCGCACAGGCCGGCGGCTCTCTCCTCTCGCATGATCCCGTGGTCGGTCTCGTAGCTGGACGCAGCGTTATCGCGGGGCGTTGCGCAAGCGGCCGAACCAAATCGGCGGTGTGTTACCTATCAGGAAACGTGGTTGAAAATATCGTTCGAGGAGGGTCGGACAATGCGCATCTCGACGTTGTATCTTTCAGCCCTGCTTGTCTTCTTCGGAGGAAGCGAAACCATCTTTGCGCAAAACGCCGAAAATGGTAAGCGGTTGTCAGAGCGGTGGTGCTCGCCATGTCATGCTGTTTCGCCGGTTCAAGGCAAGGTCGATAAACCGCGATCACTTGAGTCCATAGCAAACACGGAAAATGTCAATTTCGACAAGATTGTTTCTTTCTTGCTGCTGCCGCATGCCAGGATGCCGAATTTTCCGCTGAGCCGAAAAGACGCCGGAGATATCGCGGCATACATCTCTCAAATGAAGAAGTAACGGTGCCGCTTTCGAAATTGTTCCGGTGCCGAGACTGGATGGTCGGATCAGACAGTAGGCAGCCACCAGGCCACTCGCTATCATGGCGGAGTATCGTCGTTTGGGATCCATCTCGATGAAAGTTCTGGTTGTACTGGCTCATCCGGAGCACAAGAGCTTCAACGGTGCGATGTTTCGTACGGCGGTTGAGGCATTAACTGCGGCAGGCCATGAAGTTAAGACCTCCGACCTCCATGCCATGCCGTTCGACCCGGTATCAGGAAGGCACAACTTCCTGTCCGCCAAAGATCCAGATTACTTCAAACAACAGATCGAAGAAATGCACGCCACCGAAACATACGGTTTCGCCGATGACATCGAAAATGAGCTTCAGAAAATTGAGTGGTGTGACCTCATGATCTGGCAATTTCCACTTTGGTGGTTCGGCCTGCCAGGAATTCTCATGGGATGGGTGGATCGGGTGTTTGCGATGGGACGGACCTATGGCGGGGGTAAGATCTACGCCAATGGCGTTTTCAAAGGCAAACGAGCACTGCTCTCGCTGACGACGGGTGGTCCGGCGCCCGCCTATGTCAAAGGCGGCTTCAACGGAGACATCCACGCTATCCTTCGGCCAATCCAGCGGGGAATGCTTCAGTTCGTGGGTTTCGATGTACTCGCGCCACAGATAAGCTACGGGCCTGCGCGATTGGAAGATGGCCAAAGGAAAGCGTTTTTGGCTGCCTACGCCAAGCGTCTGAAGAACTTGGCAAGCGAGAAGCCGTTCGATGTTGGAATTTATTGACGGGGTGAGTGACAGCAGCCCAATTGCCGAACTAATTTGGACCGCGAATGACTGACGCGGCACCAAGTATGATGTCGGTTTCCGACGCCTACGATGTCGTCGTCATTGGCGCCGGCGCCGGTGGAATGACTGCCGCCGCGGTCTCCGCCGCCGAGGGACTGAGCGTTCTCCTGATCGAAAAGACGGAATTTGTCGGCGGAACGACGGCGTGGTCGGGCGGGATGGTGTGGATTCCCGGTAACGCCAAGATGAAGCAAGTGGGCATGAATGACAGTCCGTCCGATGCCGCTGACTATCTCGCCAGCACCGTTCCCGAAATTGAAAACGCCGACTTGCGGGATACATTTCTTTCGCGTGGTCCAGAGGCGGTCGAGTATCTCGAAGCCAACACCGAAGTCCGGCTTCAGCCCGTGAAGATGTATCCCGATTATTATCCGGACAAGCCGGGAGCGACGGCCGGTGGCCGCGTGCTCGAACCCGTCACCTTCGATGGCGCCAGACTCGGAGTGAACTTCAAACGGCTGCGTCCGCCGCTGCCGGAATTCACCGTGTTGGGCGGGATGATGGTCAACAGGCTCGACATCCCGCACCTGCGTAAGTTCGGGCGCTCATTGCGCTCCACCCTGCGGTCGATGCGTCTTGTTTCGGAATATGCACTGCAACGTCTTCGCGCCCCAAGGGGGACGACGCTGCATTTGGGTAATGCGCTGGCGGCGCGCCTCTACGCTTCGCTGCTTGGCCGAAACATCGACATTTTGTTCGGCACGAGCGTGGAAGGCCTGTTGATCGAAGGCGATGCCGTTCGAGGGGTACGGATCGCGGATCCATCTGGCGTCCGCCCGATCGTCGCGCGCAGGGGCGTCGTGCTGGCGACCGGAGGTTTCTCACATGATGCAAGCCTTCGCGAGCGCTTCTTTCCCAGCGCCGCGGGTTCTGTTTCCGCCGCGTCTCCCGCTGGGACCGGAGACGGCTTGCGGGTCGCCACCGGGGTCGGCGCGAGCATGGGGACGAATGTTGCCAACGCTGCTTATTGGGTGCCGGCGTCACTTTTTCAGCGTGCGGATGGCAGCCAGGGAGTTTTCCCGCATACGGTGACCGACCGCGCCAAGCCCGGCATTATTGCTGTCAACTCGTCGGGAAAGCGCTTCGTCAACGAAGCGCTGTCATACCACGAGTTTGTTCGCGCCATGCTGCGCGACGGAAACGACACCGCAAGCCGTTCGTTTTATCTCGTCTGCGATCGCCATTTTCTCTGGACCTACGGGCTGGGCCGGATTCAGCCTTTCACCTGGCAGATCAGGCGATACGTCAAAAATGGCGAATTGATCGAGGCGCCGAGCATTGACGAGCTTGCCGATTCTATCGGTGTCGAAAAATCAGCGTTATCGACGACTGTGGACAAGTACAACGCAGATGCCCGGATGGGGCACGACCCGGAGTTCGGACGCGGTACCTCGATCTATCAGCGTCACCTCGGCGACGCCGGCCACAGGCCTAATCCGTGCGTCGCGCCGATCGAGCAGGCGCCGTTTTATGCGCTTCGCATCTATCCGGCGGATTTGGGCACGGCGATAGGCCTCAGAACGGATTGCCATGCAAGAGTTCTGCGAAAGGACGGCACCGCCATCGCCGGCCTTTATGCCTGCGGCAACGACATGGGTTCGATCATGAACGGAAACTATCCGGGGCCCGGCATCACGCTCGGGCCGGCCCTGACCTTCGGCTACATCGCTGGCCGGCACCTTGCACAGGCCGATTCAGACGCACGCGCCCAGCGGAGAGGACGAGCATGAAAAACGCAGCCGCAGGCTTCGGCGTCAATACATACTCCTATATTTTCGACGGCAGCGCCGCCGATACCGTGGCGCGGCTCGCGGATCAGGGTTATGGCGGGGTCGAGCTGATGTTCTTGACGCATCGGCGCTCCGCAGCCTGCGTCAACTCTGCGAAGCGCGGCTGCGGCTGGTGGCCGTCAACATGCCGAATGTCGATATGAACATCGCCGCGGCCGCGGAGGAAATGCGTGCATACACCCTCGATTTGCTTGTTCAGTTCGTTCGCTGTGCCGGTGAGCTGGGAGCAGGCGGGATCATTGTCGGTCCCGGCAAGGCCAATCCGCTGTTTCCGATGCCTCGCGATCGCATGATTTCCTATTTTTACCGCGCGCTCGACACGCTTGCGCCGCTCGCGCGGCAGGTTGGCACAAGGCTCCTGATCGAGAACATGCCGTTCGCCTTTTTGCCGGACGCGGAGTCGCTCATGAAGGTTGTCGATGGTTATGGGGACGAAACCATTCGGGCTATCTACGACGTGGCGAACGCTCACTTCATCGGTGAACCTCCAGCGCTAGGATTGCGCCGTGTCCGCGACCGCCTCAGCCTCGTTCACTTTTCCGATACGACCCGGCAGAGTTACAAGCACGATCCTTTGGGTTGCGGAGATGTTCCGCTCGCGGGCATTGCATCTGTCATGAAAGAGATTGGATACACCGAGCTGCCGATGCTGGAAATCATTTCGCTTAACCCGGATCTTGACATCGCCGATAGCTGCAGGCGTCTCCATCAAGCGGGGTTTGGCAATGCCTGAACAGGTCGCACTTGTCATCGGGCCGACCGGAGCGACCGGCGGTCCCATCGCTGCCGCGCTCGCGCGTCGTTCCGGGTGGCGCGTCTACGGCATGTCGCGCACGGCTCCTTCGGGCGAGGCGCCTTTCACCCATATCGCTGCCGATCTGACCGATTCTGCGTCCTGCCGGCGCGCGCTGGCAGCCATCGAACCGGTGACGCATGCTTTTTTCGCCGCGCGCGCGCCATTTCGGGAAGGCGGTGTCGAGGACGTGGAGAGCAACGTCGCCATGCTGGCCGCGACGCTGGATGCGCTGGAGGCCCGCTCCGATGCACTTGAGCACGTTCACCTGCTTGAAGGCATCAAGTGGTACGGCATGCATCTCGGCCCGTATCCGACCCCGTCGCGCGAAGACGATCCCCGGCATCTGCCGCCGAACTTCTATTACGACCAGCAGGACCTCTTGAGCGAGCGGGCGGCGCGTGCGCGCTGGAGTTGGTCGGCATCGCGGCCGTCTTATATCTGCGACGTCGCTCCACACCGCGCCAGGAACCTGATTACGGTGCTCGGCACTTACGCGGCGATTTGCCGGGAGCTCAATGTGCCGCTGGACTTTCCCGGAAGTGCCGCCAGTTATTCCGCGCTGTCTGAGCTGTCGGACGCGACCTGTCTCGCCGAAGCGATCATTTTTGTCTCGACGCATGACGCGGGGAAGAATACGGCGTTCAATGTCACGAACGGCGATTGTTTTCGCTGGTGTCAGATTTGGCCATTGCTGGCGCGATGGTTCGGCATCCCCTGCGGCGTACCGCGCTACATGAAACTTGCGACGTGGATGGCTGACAAGGGGCCGGTCTGGGACAGGATAGTTGCGCGGCATGGGCTGGAACGGCGTTCCCTTGAAAGCCTTGCGTCGTGGGAGTTCGCTGACTTCGTGTTTGCGAAGGAATGGGATTTGCTGTCCGACACTGGCCTCCTGAGGCGCGCGGGGTTCAATGCATGTGTCGATACGATTGCCATGATCCGCGATCAGTTGGACAGATATCGCGATGCGAAATTGCTGCCGCGCTAGGGCTGTCGACGCCGAGTTTTGCGGGCGTGCCCGAACATCACGCTCAATGAATAGGCAAATGCCCGTTACAAAGGTTGCGCGTAGCGATTAAGCAAAGCCTGGCGCAAAATACAACCAACTGAAAATACGAAAGATTTTCAAACGTCGCGACGTCCGGAGGCGTTGTATACAATGGCACGGGCCTTGCTTATTTTGTTCCGGGAGTTCTCTCGCCCGGGGCGCGTACGTCATGGCGAACTCAAGGCAGCCATCCAGCGGCAGGGTCGCCGCGGAGCCAGAGTCGATCGATCTCGACTGGTCGGCCACGGCGCTTGTCATCATCGACATGCAGCGCGATTTCATGGAGCCCGGCGGCTTCGGCGAAACGCTGGGCAACGATGTCTCGCAGTCAGCGACTCGGCCGCGGTTCTCGAGGCGATGACGCTGGAGACTTCAAACAATTTGGCAGCGGGAGCATCACGATGAGCACGAGCATGACGGGGACTGCCGGAAGGTCCGATTTTAGACCGGTGTTGTGGACGCCGGGCGACTGGAATGCGTTTTTCGGCTTCGGTACCAACATTCTGGTCAACATGCTGGTGCTCACCGGGCTATTGCGCTTCGTGCTGAAGATGCCGGATACGCTGGTGTTCGGCCGCATTCTGCCGGCGCTCGGCCTGATGATGTGCCTCTCCACGTTTTATTATGCGTGGCTGGCCTATCGGCTGGCGCAGAAGACCGGCCGCACCGACGTCTGCGCGTTGCCCTCCGGTGTCAGCGTGCCGCACATGTTCATTGTCACCTTCGTGATCATGCTGCCGATCACCATCAAGACCGGCGATCCCCTGAAGGGCTGGTCCGCCGGCTTGGTCTGGGTGTTCTTCCAGAGTTTTATCCTGATGATCGGCGGATTCATCGCACCTTACATTCGGAAGATTACACCGCGTGCCGCCTTGCTCGGCACGCTCGCCGGCGTCTCCGTGACCTTCATCTCGATGCGGCCGGCGCTTGAAATGTACATGACGCCGCAGATCGGTCTGGTCTGCTTCGCCATCATTCTCTTGAGCTGGTTCGGCGGGGTGAAATACCCGAGGGGAATTCCGGCCGGGCTCGTTGCCATCGCGGTCGGCATGATCATCGCATGGGGTTCGAACCTGTTCGGCCTCGGGCTCGGGGGCCTAAGCGTCAAGGGCGTCGGCGACGCGTTTGCGAGTTTCGGCTTTTCGGTGCCGATCCCGGCGTTCGGTCAGGTGTTCTCGGGCTTCGAATTCCTCGGCATCATTCTGGTGACGGCTGTCCCGTTCGGCATCTACGATCTAGCCGGGTGAGCGTGTCTTCGAACGCGATGCCCAAAATCCAACCGAGGCCGAGGCGGTAATGGGGGCGGGGGCTGCGGGACATCCAGTGTTCTTACCCAGGGAGATCTGCGTGGGTCCGCGCGA
>Ga0097691_1001261_pt1 | contig 19093 bp, 24 predicted proteins | sample NGESurdeep072012_8_FD_72858 | JGI IMG/M metagenome (GOLD analysis project Ga0097691, IMG submission 72858) | Arctic peat soil microbial communities from Barrow, Alaska - NGEE Surface sample 210-1 deep-072012 | ecosystem: Environmental > Terrestrial > Soil > Wetlands > Peat ... | reverse complement strand
CCGAAGTCGCTCTGATTGAGTTGGAGCTTGTTCCTGACTTCTTCGACTTGCCGACCGATTTTCGCCATACGGCCTCCGTGAACAGATGCGTTAACGATAGTGCTGACCGCAATCGTAGTCGGTGAGGCTCTCCGACACACGGAATTTCTCCCCGCACGCTGCACACTTCAGATGTTCACCATCGACCCGCATCAGCGTGGCCGGGGTGTGCACATGACCGCAGTGAGGGCACGTCCACGTCGGCACTGGTGGTAGCATGGTCTTCCGTTTCGATGGTGCGCCTATGTGCTGCAGGCCTGCTACGGTATCACTCCACAGGCGAATGAAAAGCGCACGCTTACGCTAAGTGGATTTATCGCTCGTTATGCGTGCCCGGCAGCTTGTTAATTCAATGTTGAGCGCGGTCCAGGTATCGTCCTTAGTGAGGATGTTCTTTGGCGTGAGCAGAACGTAATCACTGCGATACCAAGGCAGGTCGAACGTGCCACTCTCCCAGGTCTCCGTGTGGTAGTTGAAGCGGACCTTGCGGACTGTTACTTTGCGGCGTAACAAAGGATCGATTTGGCGCGCCGCAAACGTTTGTGTGTAATCGAGCAAAAACTCGTGTATGAGGTTGTTAGTAAAGTCGCTGATATTGTCCCGGCCCACGCCGTCACGAATGAGGCAGAGCTTCTCCAGGTGGCTGCCACGGGTCACGTTCTCCCTGCCGAACGAATCGAAGATTCTGCCCAGATTCGTGTGGAGCGCCTCGGCGAAAGTTCTGCCCAGGCCGTGCCCGTGGTTGCCGGTGGCTGAAAACCCAAGCCAATTCTGCCCGACCTCGGGAAACATGTACCAAGCTGTGAGTAGTCCCGCGTCAAGGCTCTGGTCTGCTGCAGACTTCTCTTTCAAAAAACGCAGGTATTCGATGATTCGGTCGTGCAGTGCGCGGTACTTCGACTTGTTGCTATTGAAAAGCAGGAAGGGGTCAACGAAGAGCGGCAGGTCGGCAAGAAGCGAGATGTCGAAGGCTCCGTACTTGTTCAGCGCCGATTTGCGCACGCCGAAGAAGTCCGAAAAATACATCCTCAATACTTGCTGCGTGGTCTTGCCTGTCCTCATCAAGTCGAAATATACGCCGGCCGTGGCGTCGGCTTGTCGAAAAGTGATCAGAACCCCGAACACATGCTCCAGTGAGTTCTCGCCGCCTTCGAGTCGCGGCATCCCTAATCGTGCGGCTGTCTTGTGTGCATTCCAAGCCAACCGGAGCTCGGGTAACGGGTCCATGGATTACGAAAGATTTCTTGCAACCGGCCTCGATCTCGCATAGAGTTGTCGTGACATCAGGAGACCAGGCCTACGCGGGCTTGGCGGCAACCGAACTTGGCGACAAGTCACGGTGCCAGCGAGCGGCAAACGCTCGGATGCGCGGAACCTGAAGTGAGTTCCGAAAAGCTCCCGCCTGATGCTTGGCGGGATTTGTTTTTCTAAGACGCTCTCCTGATGCGCTTTTATCGAAGGGAGCGCAACTATGTCCCACAGTGCCATCCGACAAGCACCCAAACCGCCCGTTGACGGACCTGAGTTTGTCCTCGACGACGAGCGGATCATGATCGCCCTTCGCGATCTCGCGATCACGCACCAGACCGATCTGTCCGCATGGACCTACGTCTTAACCGATGAGGAGATCATCTTCACGCACCCGCGCGTCGGAGAAGGTAGCTGGCCGCGAAGCAAGGTGATGCGCGCAGCACTACCGCAGGTCCCCCTGACTCCTAAACCGGATATTCGGGTTCGGAACGAGGGCAATCTCGTTCTCTTTGAACCGTTGAACGCAAAGGCAGCAGCATTCATGAACGACGCTCTGGCCGATGCGCCGGTGTTCAGTAACGCGGTCGTAATCGAGCATCGTCACGCACCGGAAATAGCCGCGATGCTTGAACGCAAAGGCTTCGTACTCGGAGAGAACAACGACGGGAAAAGGTAAAGGGGACCTTTATGCAGATAGGAGAGCCGCAGCGAGTCATCGTGGTCGAGCCACTGGAACTTCCGATCGGAAATCCCGAATGCGAGCCGGAGCCCGAGACGGAGCCGACGATCTACGAGCCAGAACCGGAGAAGGTGCCGGTCGCGCCATGAATATTCCTGATTACATCTCGCCGATCGTCGGCTATCGAACATGGCAGTGGGACAGCCTCGGCCTGAAGTCCCTGAACAACGAGCAGTGGCTTCCCGGACAGCCTCTTCAAGCGACGTGCAAACGGTATTCCGGCGTGAACCTGAACATGAGCTACTGCGGTGTGGCGGCGGCTCTGGCAGGACTCAGGAAGCACCACAGTCCGCCGCACAACGGTTGCACCTGCGGAATATACGCGGCGAAGAGTGTTAGGCATCTTACCGACATTGGTTTCATGAGGTTCGGGGAAGTCTTTGGCGAGGTCAATCTTTGGGGAAAGATTTGGGATCACCGTTTCGGGTACAGGGCGCAGTTCGCTTATCCGAAAACCATCGTGCTGCCTTCGCAGATGGTTCCCAAGATAGACGAGGTAGAGTCCCGCTTGGAAACGCTGATCGCATATGGCGCGGACATTTTCATCATTGCTCCGCCGCCGGACCTCGCTGTGGGGGTTGTCGTTGAGGACATCCCGCTCTGGACAAAAGCTTCCGGGTACAACGAAGCTGGCTTTGACTGGATAACCGAGAGACACAGATGGAGGTGCTCGTGCCGCGAGAAGGAGCGCAACCTCAAGGTCGGCGACCGCGTGTCGGTGACCGGAAAGGGCACAGGTGTGGTCGAGCACGTTGACGACGACGAAGTGCGTCTGGTCCTGCGGAGCAAGCTCACACTGAGGATTCCACGCAAGCAGATCGTGTGGTGCCCTCTTGGATTCACCGCGAACGGTGGAGATTAACGCCTGCTCGACTTGGCTGGAGGGGAGACGTTGACCTCATGCAGGAGATGTTCTACATTCGCACCTTCTTACAATAAGCCAATGAATCCAATCGTAAGAGCGGAAGACATCATGACGCCTCGACGGTTGCTCGTGTTTGCGGACACGGATGCTGAGGCTTCGTGGACGGCCGAGCATGGCTTCTTCGACGCTGTCCCGCTCCTCCGTCGAGATGGACTGGTACGCGAGTTCTGGAGCCGGGCGGAACACAGTCGAATCCGAATCAACAGGCAACACCGCATTGAACACGACGAGCCAATCCACCGGCTCCTTCCTGCGCTCGGAGCGCAGGTCGTCCAGTTTGTCTATTACCACTCAGAAATGGTCGGCTTGATCGACGCGAGCGACCTCAACAGGCCCATCGCGCGTCTCGTGTGGCTCGGGCCGATGCTCGAACTGGAACGAGCAATTCTTGATGCAGTGCGACACCTCAAAATCGACGATGACCGGCAGTACAAGGCTCTAGGAAGGGCAGGGGCTGACACGCGCAAAAAGCAGAAGAAAGCTCAACAACACGACCTTGGAATGCCGCTTCTTGAATACGCTGCGTTCCCGTCGCTCCTCCACGCCTCAGTTCGTCTTGAAATCGACCAACTTTCCGATTCGGAGATCGCCGAATTGAACTGTGTGCGGAAGAGAGCAGCTCATGGAGCAGGTGGCGCGATCATTAGCGACAGAAGGGATTGCGAGCGCGTCAATCGGGCGCTGGAGATTGCCGGAGGAGCTGAACGGACTATCACGCGTCGCTTCGCGCTCAAGAGCCGATGATGGATATGCCTCTGTGCTAAACGTGCCATCGCATACTCGGCGAGGCGATTCTTAGTAGAGACTTAAAGTGAGATTCTTCAGGAAAAAGACCAATCCAACCGACGAGCAGCGAAAACGTCTGGCTCGAATCACCAACTCTTTTCAGAAGAAGGCCTTACTTACGGCAATCGAGAGAGGCGAAGTGATTCCTGAATACGCCTGGAGTCCATTTCCCGAGGGAATTGAGAAGGCCCCTGAGATGCGCGCGCTCCACAAATCTCTCGTCGAGTATGCAGCGTCATCCGACCGAGACCTGACCGAAGTAATCGCTGCAATGGCTCCTGAGACCCATATCCAGCATTTTGCTGATCAAGCACGCCAAACTGCCGGGCCGGGTTCTGGATTTCTCTGCGAAACTCCCTTACCCGCGCGGAACCTGGCTGAGGCGGCGGAAAAGTTAATCGGAATAGCCGCATGGGGCATATTCAACCCTTATGGCCCAACCTTCAGTTTGCTGACGCTCCTGCCCGTGCCAGGCAGTTCTGAATTTGAGGCAGAGCGCCGAGCTTTTCCGTCGATTTTCGCGTCCGAAGAGCCGCACGAATGTCTGTTGCATTTCAGTTTGCTTAATCCGTTTCACTCAGAGGAACGGATCTACGGGCTGGTTCCGGGGCAGTATGCGAAAGAATACCTAGGTGACATCCTTACGGAACTGATTCGCAGGTATCCCACGGGCGATTATGCACTATTCCCGAATTGTCTCCCGTCTTTCGTGATGCCCATGGAACGCATGAATGATTTCGATTTCTTCTGTCAAGGACTCTCTCACATTGGGGCAGCAGAGGTAACAAAAGCGCGTGGCCGAATCGAACGAAGGCCTAACGATCCGTGGGGTATCGCAGACGAACAACGTGATGAGGGCCTTGCATCAATGGTGGCGTCTCTGAGAGATCGCAAGTCTGGCCTGACGAATAGCAGTGCAAAAGCTCCCGACCAACCCGCGACTCCGAGCGAGCTTCAGGCGTGGTTAGACCTCATCACAACAAGAGAACATTTTCGCGCGTATTTTGGGCAGATGCGACACGCCTGGAACGGGGCCATCGAACATGGCCCGCATGCGATGGCGACCGTGGACTGGCAGGCTGTAGACGCGTTACTCAAGAAGATCTTGGGATCTGCTGAAGAGACCCGACAAGATCGAGCAGACGGTCCGACGAAGGTCTAGCGTCCACCAGCCCAGCCGAAGCAGCCGACGACTCTCCTCCGAGGGGGACCAGGGGCACTGCCGACACCTGTAATTGCTGGAATCTACGGTCAGGACCATCGCTCGTTCGGTAACTTACAAGCTCTCAACCCCTCTTCCGCTCCAGTTCCGAACTTCAAACGCGACATGTCCGTCCCCTCGAAAATGGTGACTGCGCGAGATCGCGCTAAGAAATTAGCGCGGACGTCCGTTATCGTGTGCCGTCATGAACTTACGACGGTCTGACGGCGCGTCGGGAGTTGGCATCTTCCGCGTCCCGTGCCGTTTTTCGATGCGATGCCAGTCAGTAACCTACGCCGAACCAGCAATTTAGATAAAATGCATTGGCGTCGAAAGATCTGCAATCGATCGATTCTTGCGCAGTGCGGATCGTGGTCCCCTTAACGCGAGAAGTCGCGCGAGTCGGCGAAGCAACCGGTGTCCGATAGCCGCGCATTGCGTCCGGCAGCCACCTGCGGGGATAACGGTCATTGATTCTAAAAGTAATTACAGGCAAGAACGAGCCTTTCCCCCGCTTTTCACCGCTTTTGCCCGCACGCGTTTGTGGGGGTAATGCCCACACATCTTGAAGGACTTACCCCGAAAACCAGCCTTTTAGATACACATTTCTATTCTTCTAAGGGGTTCGTGTGCAAAAGGTCGTGTAGGAGCGACGGTGAGTGTAGAGGGTATGCCGTGGGGAAAAGTTTGCGGGGAAAAGGGGGTCAAGTCCTTTAGAACCAACATCCATTACGCCCGCAGGCCTGTGGGGACAACCACATTCTAAAGGACTTACAAAGGGCTTATGCCCGTAAGCTGGTCACTCGCCGGTGGGGTCATGCGGCAAAACTTCGAGCTTCTCGCACCCGACCTCTGCGGCCATGGTTTCAAGGGAAACAGGCTTCGTCCCAGCTCCCTTTAGCGTTTCGTTGCGGAATTTGATGAGATTTGGATAACGGAAAACGACGCACGCGTTCTCGTCGAGCACATCACCCGTATCGACTCGGATTGAATATGTCCTCACAGGATGGTCATTGAAGTAAAGGGCGATGCTGTCGTAACCGGGTAGAGGCGGCCGGCAGTTCGCCGTCCGCAACTCGTCAAGATATATGCCCTGAGCTTCGACGTTGTACCCCTCGTCGCGAGCGGCCATTGACGCGACTCTTACCAGTTCCGATGTTGGAAGGAATCGAGTGACATTGGGCTTCGGCGTCGTCGTTTGTCCAACCATTGTCACGGCCACAGAAACGGCAAACATGATTGCGCATGAAGAATGTTTCACGGCCAGCACTCTACGCCGAATTGGACGAGTTCCACAATGACGAGTGATAACAGCCCATATCGTAAGTGTGCGCTTTTCCTTCGCCTTTTCGGCTCCTAACTTACGACTGTTCCTCCGGGCAGCTGGGCTCCTGTATGCCCTTGACCGTCAACATCACAGGATTCATTTGCGGCAGACTGGCTTTCTTCTTTCGAACTTTCCCTTTGCAGCGGCGCGGCGAACCATACATTATCAACAGGTATCTGGCGAGTTCGGCTTTCGCGCGTTCGGCTTTCGCGCGCTGCCTATGTGCCGGTTTCGGCGTGTTTCTTGATCTCTCTCAGCATGCCGGCAAAGATCATCGCATGCACCGGGTACAGCCCACACCAATAGATTTCTCCGGCCAGCCCGCGAGGCTGGAACCATGCGCAGCAGCGCAGAAGTGTGCGGCCCTGGGGTTGTGACGCAAGGTTGAATTGCAGCCATGCTTCGCCAGGCAGCTTCATTTCCGCCCGGAGAAGCACCGTGCTCGGGGCTTCGGCACGTTCTACTCGCCAGAAGTCGACGGCATCGCCCGTTTGAATACCGGAGGCTCGTGGCCGGCCACGCTTCATGCCTACGCCGCCGATCAGTTGATCAACCCAGCCACGGGCACTCCACAAGAAGCCCGCGTAGAACCACCCGTTCGTGCCGCCGACGTTTTCGATCAACTCAAACACGCGGTCGGGTGGAGCATCGATGATCGTTTCCCTGACGTCGCAGATGATCCCCTCGGCGCGAAATGTCCGGTGCGACGCTCCTCCCATGCTCGGCAGCGACATCGAAGGTGCGGCTCTCTTGAGGACCTCCTCGACAGCCGCGTCGTACGAGATCGGCCGGATCGAAGGAAACAGCCGGGCCACAAGCGTATTGGTGCAAATCGACTCGCTCCTCAAGCCCTCGATGAGCGGGCGGGATACTGCCGGCGGCACTGGTGTGACGAAATCCAACCAGTACGACGACAAGCGCGGAGTCAGTACCGGAATGCGTATCAGCAAACGGCGAAGTCCGCGGTGCCGCGCATAAGCAAGCATCATGCTGCGATAGGTCTCGATGGTCGAGCCGCCAATTTCAATAGGCTCTTCCACGGCGTCACGCAGGTGGAGCGCAGCTTCCAGGTATTCGAGAACATCGCTTACCGCTATCGGCTGAGTCTTTGTCACCACCCAACGAGGGCAGATCATGACTGGGAGGCGTTCTGTCAGACAGCGGATGATTTCAAACGAAGTGCTGCCATTGCCGACGATGATGCCGGCCCGCAGTTCGACGAGAGGCGGCCCAAACTTCCGCAACACCGCGCCCGTCTCGTGCCGGCTCTTCAGGTGCGACGAGACCGCGGCTCTTGTCGACGCCAGACCCCCCAGATAGATCACCCGGCGTACCCCAGCCTGCTTTGCCGCGGCAGCGAAATTGTAGGCAGCCTGCCGGTCTCTCTCTTCAAACCCCTCGACCCGCCCCGACATCGAATGAATGAGGTAGTAAGCGACGTCGATTCCATCCAGCGCCGAAGGAAGCGTCTTGGCGTGCAGTGCGTCTGCCTCAACAAACTTGATTTGTGGTTGAAGCTGGGGAGCGCGCGCGGTATCGCGCACCATGCAGGCGACGTCGTGACCCGCTGCTGAGAGTTTTTCTGCCAGTTGCCGTCCAATGTAACCGGACGCGCCAGTAACCAGGACCCTCATGAGGCGCCTTTATTCAGGCGCCAGATTCCGAGGTTCAGATAGGAAGCGTACGTTACCCAGACGAGATAGGGTGTCATCAGCCAAGACGCTAAGCCTGAATGTTCCGAAAACCTCATGGCTGTGGCAGCGATTGCAAGCAACAGCACGATGATTTCTATCAGGGCCGCTCCGGGCCGCCGCAGACCGAAGAAGATATAAGACCAAAGTCCATTGAGGATCAATTGCGTCGAAAACAGCATCAACGCCAGCCCTACATGTTCGTGAACTCGCTGCCGCCAAACCAGCCAGGCTGACGTCGCCATCAGCAGGTAGAGAGTTGACCACACCGGGCCGAAAACCCATGGCGGCGGGGTACCCGCGGGCTTGAGCAGACCCGGATACCAGGTTTTCACCGATCCCGACGTGAATACCGATCCGCTCGCAGCCACTGCGAAACATATTCCAACGAAGATGAGGAGGGCAAGCCAGTCTCTAGGCATGTGTCCGCTCCAGCTTCGCGATCTGCTCGATGTAACTCTTGGAGTTAAACTTTCGGCCGGTACTGGCGAGCGACATATACCGCACCTGTCCAAACACCGGACGCTCGAACCATGGGCGGTCGTGCTTGCCTACGATTGCCCACGCAATGCCGGCATAACCATTCGGATCGCGTCCGTCGAGTTCGTATCGATCGTTCAGCCAGATGGCGCGCTGATACGCCGATGCAATCGACGGGCTCCACTCCAGGATCTTCTTAGCCCAGTACATGCGCAAGTAGTTGTGCATCCACCCGGTTAACACCATCTCCTTCTGCGCCGCGTTCCACAGCGAGTCGTGCGTTTCTGCATTATCGAGCTGTTCCTTGGAATATACGATGGGGCGGCGGTCCGAGGAGTGCCGTGCAAACGACCGGTCTGCCCAGGGCTCCAGGCACTCCATCGAGTCATAGACAGGGTTGAATCGAACGAAATTGACGGCCAGTTCCCGGCGGACGATGAGTTGCTCAAGAAACGCTTGCTTTGCCGTCTCCGGTAAATCCTCTTGTTGCACCCGGAGCGCAATCGATTGTGGTCCAATGTGCCCGAAGTGGAGGTATGGAGACAATCGGCTGGTGTTGTCGCTCTCCGGCCGATTTCGGCCCTCGGGGTAGATGGCTAGTTTTTCCCGGACAAAGTCATCGAGTCGACGCACCGCCTCCTGATTGCCTCCTCGCCATGCGGTCGCCGGTGCAACGGAGCGATCGAGAGTCCAGCCGCGCGTGAAATCCTCTTGCCAATTCGACGAAGACAGCTGCGGCGGCGCAGAACAAAGTACACGAGCTACTGGATTGTCCGGCGGCTGCAAGAACTTCGGAAGTAGCTCTAGGAGACGCGGTCGGATCGTTCTGGCGGCGTAGTGCTCTCGTCCCAACAGCCTGGATGGAACGATCACGTCCGCATCGACCGTCCAGAACGGAACCGACAGGGCACCAGCGACTTTTTGTCGCCATGCTTCGGTCTCTCGTAAAGGGTTTTCGTCCCCAACCACGATTGCGGGATGAACCTGTTCACAGAACTTGAGAAGGCTGTGGTCTGGGTACACCCGGAACACAAACCCAATGCCGCGACGAGTAAGTCCGTCGGCGATGTCAGCAATACCCGAAGCAAGGAAATGGAAATGCCGCGCGTTTGCGCCGGGATAGAAAGGGACAGGAGCAAAGAAGACCACGACCGGCTTACCCAGCTCGTTTCCCAGATTTACCGCAACGTCTAACGCTGGGTTGTCGCAGGCTCGCTGCGCACGTTGCATCCAGTAAACTACACAGCTTCCGTCCGTGTCTGGAGTCCCGGCGCGACGTACCAGTACGCGAGGGTCTTCGCTCATCTTCTGTATTAGATTCATGCAAGAAGTCGAATGCGGGAGGATGGCGGCTGCGCCGTCCCCCCGCACTGGCAGGTTAGCGGGCATGTGCTACTGCCGGTGAACCACCCCAGCGCCGCTGGATTCCCTTCCATGAGACTGCCTGATATACGGCTGAGAGTCCCACCAACAGGTACACAACGGAACTTAGAGCCGAGGTTTCGCCGAAGCGCATGCCAAAAACTGTAGCCACGAGGTCAAACCGCGCCGCTCCCACCAGCGCCCAGTTCAAACCACCGATGACAAGAAGTATCGCCGCAATCACGTCAATTTTCTTCATATCCTTCTCCAATCAGTTGCTGAGTTATTGCCGAGCCGTTACTGCAGGTTGGGCAGAATGACCGTGTCAATCACGTGGATCACCCCGTTCGACGCCGGAATGTCGGTCTTGATCACCTGGGCGTCGTTCACCTTGACGGTGCCACCACTGGTCGAAATCTGTACGTCCTGGCCGTTGACCGTTTTTACCGAGGAGAGTTTCACCACCTGCGCCGCCATCACCTTGCCCGCTACCACGTGGTAGGTCAGGATGGCGCGCAGCTTATCTTTGTTCTCCGGCTTGAGCAGGTCTGCCACCGTGCCGGCCGGCAGCTTGGAAAACGCTTCGTCGGTGGGAGCAAACACCGTGAACGGGCCCGCGCCCTTCAGTGTTCCCACCAGGTCAGCGGCCGCCAGCGCCGTTGCGAGCGTCTTGAACGACCCCGCTGCAACCGCCGTGTCCACGATATCTTTTGCCGCGCCCTTGCCCGCAGGCGCGGCGACTGCCAACATTGAACTCGACAGCAATACTGCGATTACCGCAAATCCGATCCGCTTCATTTCAGGTTCTCCTTTTTCGTTGCACCGTTTGTCCAGTTGCGCTATTAACTGTAAGTCACACTTGTTTTCATAACATGACAATCTGTTCTCGGGGAGCAAGTCGTGTGACTGACAGTTAAAGGACCAGCGGTTTCTTTGACCAGCAGTCAAAAGGGGAAGTTGTGGCGATGAATAAGACGATCACCGAAGGCCTGAAGCCCTACGCGCTGGGAGAGAAACTCCGGGGATTGCGGCTGAAGAAGAGTATGGGCCTGGTCGAACTTGGAAGACACACGGGGCTGTCGCCGGCCATGCTGTCAAAGTTGGAGCGTGGAAAACTATTCCCGACTTTGCCCACGCTCTTGCGCATTGCACTTGTCTTCAGCGTAGGCCTCGACTACTTCTTCGCCGACGAGCGCAAGCGTCGTGTCGTTGTGGTCGTGCGCAAAAAGGATCGGGTCCGTTTCCCGGAGAGACCGGGAGGCGGCGAGATCGCCTACCATTTCGAGAGCCTTGACTTCAAGGCGAACGAGCGGAAGTTGAATGCGTTTCTGGCGGAATTTGAGCCGGTTCCGACAGACAAGGGTCGAATGCATCAGCACCCCGGAGTGGAATTTCTTTACATGATCCGCGGGAAAATCGATTTGATCATTGGCTCGGAAACGCACACGCTCGATGCGGGCGACGCGATCTATTTCGATTCAGGCGTCCGCCACGCCTACCGGCGAGCCGGCAAGACACCCAGCACCGCCGTGATCGTTACCGCTCCGTAAGAGATCCGAGCCTTCGGAGGCATTAAACGGAAGAAGCTAGCGCGACAGTGTTGTCGCAATCACCTGGACGACAAACGGGCCTGGGAGAGTGGCGGGGCACTGTAAATGGTGATAACAGCCCATAACGTAAGTTTGCGCCGTTTGTTCGCCACGCGGAAGCCCTTAGCCCTTGCGGCACGGCGCGCACTGCACGATCAGCGCGAGCTGCCGCTCGACCTGCTGCTGCGGGTGATGAGACGCTGAGGACGCTCCGATTCGTAGCTCTTGCGAACCATCAGCGCGATCCTACGACAATCACTTGGTCGTACCACTTGTCCCGATCGCGATGATCGACGCGGACATTGCGGAATCCAGTTCGGCACATCAGGTCAGCAACGTCATCGGGGGAGAAGAGACGAAACCCGTGCTTCGAAACCGCGTGCTGCTCCATCTTCTCCTTCGACCTAATCGCTACCGCTGCCGTTCCATCTTGCTTGAGGACTCTGTGGACCTCGCCCATTCCTTCCTCAGCATCAGGCCAGAAGTAGATAGTGTTGATCGTGAAGATACGGTCGAAGATTGCGTTGCGGAATGGCAGGTGGACAACGTCTCCCAGCTGGACCCGCAAACGGCCCACTTCGATTTCCCGCTGGAACTTGTGCTCTGCCCGTTTGACCATCTCAGTGGAGACATCGACGCCTTCGACCAGCCCTGTTCCCGTCCGCGTCACGAGCCGCGATAACGCGGAACCACCCCCGAACCCAACCTCCAGAACATGGTGCTCTGCCCTGACGTCGAGTATCGCGAGAGTTGCATCAACGATCTGGCTGTTGACCCGGTTCAGCAGGCGGCTCATCACAAGCGAACCGAACCAGCCGCTCGGTTGGCGCAACTGTGCCGCCATGAATTCAGTGATCCCCATCGTTCCCTTACCGACTGCTCGAATATCCTACTCGGGTAGAGCCGGAGCCGGTATCTCAACTTAGGGCGAGCGGCGATTGCGAGGGCCTCAAGTTGTCGCGGACTCACGAGCGGCTCTTGCTCACCGCCTCGCTGAAGTTCTTGTTGCAGCTCACGCACTACAGGCGGTCGCTGTCGAGGCGGCAGAGGGTGTGGCGGACTCGATTCCGCCACGCGCCCGCAGTTACTTTGGTTTGATCCTATTACTTCCGTTTCATGCTATTTCCCTGAGTTGCACTTACGATGCGGGCACAGGGCAAGTGCAGGCACGCTTGCCAGAAGGATGTTAAGACGAGGCTGAAGTGGAAGACATGAAAGACAACCCGTGCGCCGTCTCTCAGGAGCTGATCAATCTTCAATGCCTGCGGTGCGGCGCGGGCACGACCGGAAACTTCATAACGATCGTCGAGTGCCCGCGCTGTGGAGCGCTGGATTACCACATCTTCACAAGCCATGTTTCGCTTGTCGAATCGACCGCCGACCGCCGACCTTGCACGCCAGACAACAAGGACGTCATCAACAAGATTATCGAACTGGTGCAGAGCAAGGCACGATAAAGCACCTGACCTTTTGCGGCGCGTTCGGCCAACAAGCACTCCGTTCGAATCAGGCGTCGCTGTGACAGGCTACTTGCGCGTGATCATCCAACCGATGAATACGCCCGCGACCAATCCCAGCCCGAACGTCGCTGCCATTGTCTCTACCGGGTGACGTTTCACGCGCTGCGCTGCATCATCCAATAGTTCCTCAGCGACGTCGCCGCTCCGCTTGACAGCGTGCTTGATGACACCGACGCTCTCGTCGATCGCGTCCGCCATCGCAGACGATGCGCGCGAGAGCCTGTGAATGGATGCAGCCACCTGCGTCTCAGCCTTCTCAAGGATGTTCTCTGCCATAAACCCGTTCCTCCTTCAGGGACTTGCAAGGGCCGATCGAAGCCGCTCTTGTCGAACGGCGCGCCGTAGCCTCTCAGGCCGCTTCAGCTTCTAGCCTACGCCGAAGACCCTCGCGGCGCTCAGGGTCACCGTAGCCGCCCAGTTCATCAAGGAAGTGTTGCGCCGCTTCTGCATCGCCAGCGGCTTCTATCACGCCGACGATCCAGCTCAAGTTGTGCTCGCCGTCGAGGTAGGCCATGATCGCCTTGCGCGCCCACATTGCGTCCGTCTCGTCGATGGGCTTGCCGTCCATGCCGATGCTCCTGCTGCTCAAGTAGAGCGCGCTGATGGTTGTGATTCAATGCCGAACCGGCGTGCAGCCTAGAAAAACTGTTCCCGATTCGGGCTCATCACCGGTGATTCGGATCACTGATTCCGAGTCTGCATCGCTCTACTGTAGGGTGTCACCGAAGTTCGTGCATCGCTTGCGTGCGCCAGCCCGGTCACGATGCACGATGGGTTTCAGGCTATCTCAATCAACATCAGGGTGGGCGGTGTTCTATGGTCGCCAAGTGTGCGAACCAAAGTTGCTCTGCCGGGTTTCATCGCCTCCTCGAAGGCAAGGTGTTCGTCGGACAGTTTCGTTCTTCTCCTGACGCACCACGCGAGCGTCGATACGCGTGGCTTTGTGAGACGTGCTCGGATCAGATGACCGTGGTCTTCGACGGTGAGAGCGGCGAGCCAGCCGTGCGCCGAATTGTCGACGCAGCCTAGCTTCCGGTTAGGCGCCGCCACGGTCAAGTGGCTGCTGTTGCCGCGTCACTACCGGTCACCACCGAATCAACCCTATTGCAAGTACGTCTGCAACCGCTTCACCACCAGCCGGGCGCAGTCTTCTGGCGTTTTCGGCGCGATGCTCTGGAAATCCGGATGATGATCGTTCTGGAAATCCACGATCACCCATTCGCCGCTGCGATCGCAGACGATGAAGTGCACGGCGTTCGTGCCGAGATACTCGGCGTAGAGCGCGTAATCGGCATTGGGCGGGTTCTTGCGGATGAAGTCGCGGAAGCCGCGCGCCGCATCCCACAGCATCTTCTGCTCATTCATGTTGGCGGCGACGTGCAACTCCGGAGCCGTGGCCGGTCTGGCACTCTTTATGAATCCTGCGGAACCGATCCGGCTTGCCAGCCCATCCGCGTCCCGGGCGTAGACAGCCAGGGTGACTGAGGGACCGCTGCGCTTCATGGTTGCCAGCCGGGGCCGCATAGCGCTGCGCTCCTGCTCCGGCGGCAGCCCGGACCGTTCTTCCATCAGGCGCGCGAACTTGCCCTGGTGCGCGGCCGGTCCGAAGGCATCGTCGAGCTTCAACACCGGGCGCAGGCGCTCGATCAGTAGCATCATGCACTGCATCGGCTCCTGCACGCCGATCTTCTTCCAGTCGGCATCCTCCGGAGTCGCGCGCGTCGTCCACACTGCTTTACCCGCTCGATCCGTGAGGCTGGCCCGGATTTCGGTAAACCGCCGGTCCGTAGCTACAAATTCCGCAGTCAGCCGGTAGTCGGTTTGTTGGGGCGCGCCTGGCTTCGCCACTTCGAGGTTGTCCATGCCGCCTTGCTCGAGAAACAGCGCGAGCGCCTCAGTCACTTGCGGCACGGAACGTCCGGCGAAAACCAGGTCGACCGTGACAGACGAGTTCCTGTCCTGTCCAAATGCGATGCCGGCTAGCAAAACGAGAATCATCCCACAGCGGTTCATAACGATTTCTCCTTCCATGGATTTAGAGGCTTGAGCGCAGCTCCCGCCGCCACAGCCAATTCGCCAGAAACAGCCCGCCAATGAGGAACGCCGGCCCGCCGATCAGGGCGAGATAATCCCAGTGGAACCGGGCGAATCTCAAGGTGAGGAACCAGATGTAGAGCATCCCCAGCGCGGTGAATCCCACGCCGCCGACCCACGGCCAGCGCCATGCGAGCAGCAGAATCGCGACGAGGACAAACGTCGGGACCAAGTGCACGACCAGGGCCAGCATCATGCGCCAGAATGGCAGGCGCTCGCTGAACACGTCGAGCGCAAAGACGCTGATGAAGATGGCATGCGCAATCCCCAGCAGGCGGGGTGTCCAGCACAGCAGCCATTTCGTCGTGTGGGTCATGGTGCATCTCCGTGCGGCTCTTGCCGCGAGCCGAGCATGCAACGAAAGCGGCGCGAAAGGAGCTTCGGAATCTCTTCGATTTGGCTGACACGATCCTTCGCGTGTCCGGAACTGCCGACCCATCAGCGGCTTGCCGGGGAGGCTCCGCGCGCTGCCAGTTGGCGGCCCACCTGCGCGGCAATGGCCCGCGCGGCTTCCGCCTCGGCGCGGTCCAGGTCAGCCGCGGGGTACTCGTAGGTCTCGGCCCACACCAGCTTGCCGGAATGCACGTCCCCCAGCCGCGCCGTGATGCGGACGCGGTCGCCCGTCTTCTGCGCCGTGCCTTCCAGCAGGACCTCGAGTCCCAGCAGGCGGCCCATCCACGCCATCGAGATGCGCGCCCGCCGGTAGCGCTCGACGGTGCTCGGCGAGATCACATGGACGTCAGGCTGCTTGGAAAGGTCGGCGGCGAGCAGTTCGGTGAAACTCCGGGAGAAGGTTCCGCAGCCGATCTCCGGACTCAGGCACTCGAAGGGAACCACTGCCAGATTGGCGTAGCCCTCGCCGCCGGACAGGAACTGCGACGGCCGATAGAACTGCCAATAGACCAGCCACGCCAGCAGCGTCGCGGCTACGATCGAACCGGCGAACCAGAGCCTCCGCCTGCGCCGCATCCAGCTCTCAGCACTCGCCGGGACGGCCGCCGCGGGTAGCGCAATTCCGTTGGAGGAGAGAACTCGGACCTCGGCGGCAAACCGGTATCCGCGGCGTGGAAGGGTCTCGATGAAGCCGTCGGAATCCGCGTCGTCGCCGAGCGCCTTGCGCAGCAGCGAGATGTTCCGCGCGAGGCCGATCTCTTCCACCGTCGTGTCCGGCCAAACCAACCGCATCAGCTCCGGCTTTTCCACGACACGGCCGTGACGCTCCAGCAGTACGTGAAGCGTGTCAGCGACCTTCGGCAGCAGCGCCACCAGCTCCCCATCGTGGAACAGCAGGCGCTGTTCGGAGTCGTAGCGAAATCCGGCGAACTCGTAAACCGGCCTCGAAGCTGGCGCCATGGCAGTGGGCAACGGCCCACCTTAGAGCGGTCTCCTGCTGGTGTCTGTGACGGACCTCACTCGGCGGCAACTCGCTCGGTCGCCGTCGTCGAAGCCGAACTCCCGGCATTGGGCGAAACTGCCACTGGACGGATTGCCGACTAGGCGCCCAAGTGACCTCAACCGGAAGAAACTTCTCAGGCGGTCGCCGTGTTGGACACGGATTCCTTACCTTACTTCAAGCCTAGCGTTTTCCCGGCCGCCAGCAGAGCGATCGATTCGCGAATGCGCTTCTCCCGCATTTCCGCGATAACTGGCGATAACAGCCCTCTCTAACAATGTCGGCGCTGTCAAGCACTTCGTTGAGCACACTTCGGCTTGCACTCAGAGAAGCGCGCCATTTCGCTCTCGTTGAACCGTCGCCATACCAACCTGAGGCTCGCTCGTAAACTCTCGGTTCGGAACTCAGTCCGACCCAACCATCTCTCCGATTGCACACGCGACCATGATTACTTCTTCGGACTCCCCTTGCGCAGGGGAGCGGGACGCCTAATCATTCACGCGGTGCCCTACTGCGCACCAAGGGCTGTTCCAGGCTGTCCCACGTACGAACCGAACTTCGCGTTCCGCCACATCCACAACAAACTCACAGCGAGCTTGCGCGCCATCGCCACCTTCGCGATCCGTCGCTCCCGGCGCACCGCCAGGAAAACGGTAAGAATGCTGAGTAAGAGAAAGATGCGGCGTCGCATGATCTATTCCTGTATTTCTAGATTTTCGGTAGTGCTTCATGAAGCAGATCCACCACCAGGCTCGCTCTCCTGTCGACCAGGACCAGGTCGCGGCCCAAGATACGGTACGCCAATTCTTCCGGTAGTGTTGGCAGCTTCTGCAAGAGAGTGGGCGGGAAGTGTGTTTCGGCGATATCATCCGGGTAAATCCCGTTCACCTGCAGGCGGACTCCCTTGAAAGTATCTCTCTGTCGGATGTGTTCGTGAGCGGTGGCGTTTTGAGGGTCCTTAAACACGCTGCGGATCACATGCCGAAACGCTTCGCGGGAAGCACCGGTGAAGATGTCGCCAGGTTTGGCGTGCAGCCGCGACTCACGGATTTTTCTCGCCAGCGCCTGTTGGTGCGCGGCAATCATCTCCGGCAGTTCCTCCTTGTTCTTCAGGGCCGGGAGCTGATTTTCGATCGTCTTGTGCAGTTTGAGGTACTCATCCACGCGGCCCGTGAATTCCTTGAAGCCCGCCGCGTCGTCTGTCTGTTCTTTGTTTGGAGCAGCACGTTGGCCCGCGAGCACCCCGGCGGCCGCGAGGGAGAAAGCTACCAGCAGGGCAAACTCTCGGCACGGGATCCGTCTTTTCGCCCTCATTCGATTCTCCTCGGCGGTGGGTTCACCGCTCATCAACTAAGCCGAGATTTCCTTCTTGCTTCGAAAACGGAAGCATTGTACGCCCAAATCGCCTCCTCCGAGGTCGTTGAACCGCGCAAACCAGCTTCCAATTCCGGCCCGCTCCGCTCGATGATTGGCGCTAACAGCCCTTATCGTAAGTTACGCGTGTCTGCAAACCCCGTACCGGACAACTTAGTCGCACGTTGCCTGCTCGATGTGCTTACCCGGCCAATTCACTTCCTGCCATTTCCCGTCCTGCTTTTCAAGCACCAATACATGGGAAACAACACAGCCGCACCAGTGCTCAACCGAAACGAGCGCCAACGTCTTTTCCTTGTCGAACGCCACTGCGGACACCCGCAGGTATCGATCAGCCGCACTCACGAATACATGGGGCAGCAAAGTGTAGCGTTCTCGTGGCGAAAAACGCGGCAGTACCTCTAGCGGAATGCGGTTGATGTTGTCGTATTCGGTAGCGAGCGCCCTGAGCTGCCGCTGGTGGTCAGCGTTATCAAACGACACCCGGGTGAGAATGTCACGCACAGGCTTTGTCTGATCCACAATCCCCATTGGTGCGCCGCAACCGTCGTGAGGCGTCGCGGCGACCGTCGAGAGCACTGCGTAGCCGTCGCTGTCGAGGTATTGATTCGGCTTTTCAGTAGCGGTCTGCGCTGCCCACCACGACTGTGCCAAAACAACAAATGCATACAAGACGCCCGCGAATCGGGGAAAGCACGTGATCATGAGTCCTCTTTGAAACCGAAAACCCCAGACGAGTGATAACAGCACTTCACGCAACTATGCGCCCTTTCTTCGCCGCCGAGACGAACAAAAAGCGCACACTTACGCTAAGTGGATTTATCAACAGTTAAGGCGAGGCGCGGCGTGGGTGCGGGCCAGCGTGCGCCTTTTCTACCGGAACAGGGGGCGCGGGTCTCGACTTTGTGGATTATCGGGTGGTGCCAGGAATAGGGTCTTCCCCTTCTGCTTCACGTTGAGAAAAGGATTGTCGTGGACGCCCATGGTCACCGATCCCTTGTCCGCATTCCAGATTCGGAACATCGTAGAACCATCGGGCTCGGCGAGTAGCAACACTGTCTGGAAGCCCTGGCCGTCCAGAGTAAAGATTGCATTCGCGTAGTCATCGCCGGTGGCGTACCCGCCGCGCTCGGTGCCGCTTGCATCCGCGATGATAATACCCGACACCGCCCCGCCCCTCTTGTGCCGTTTGCCTGCAATCATGGGGTCTGGAAGTGGAGCTGCGATGAGAACTCGCTCGGTTCCGCGCTCGTCTACCACTGCCAGTTCTCGAACTCGGAGCTTTTGCGGATTTTGTAAGCTCCTGATCTGCCGCCACTGGA
>Ga0097691_1001260_pt1 | contig 19098 bp, 15 predicted proteins | sample NGESurdeep072012_8_FD_72858 | JGI IMG/M metagenome (GOLD analysis project Ga0097691, IMG submission 72858) | Arctic peat soil microbial communities from Barrow, Alaska - NGEE Surface sample 210-1 deep-072012 | ecosystem: Environmental > Terrestrial > Soil > Wetlands > Peat ... | reverse complement strand
CGTCAACGTCACCCCACAAGGGAGTTACGACGTCTCATCTCTCTTGACGCCGCCTTGAGTCCCGCCGTCTCAGAAAAGTCTCCGAAACGTTTCGAAACGTTCACGCCACTGACATCGTTCTGTTAGACCGGTCTGCCATCTTCATGGAGCGGCATCGAACGCCGCGCATCAGGACCGGAGGAGATCCATGTTACAGATGAAACATCAGGTGTCGGTGTGTGCACTAGCCATGGCCGGCGCGTTGGCGTGGGGCGGCTTCACCGCGCATGCCGACGGCCGGGACGACGATCGGAGAGACGATCAGCGTGTGAAGAAAGTGTTCGTGATCGCGATGGAGAACCACAACTGGACGCAGCCATCCACCCAAACCAGCCCGCAGGCGATCTTCAAGAATCCGTCGACTCCGTTCATCAACAGCCTGGTGAACGGCACCTCGGGCATCAGCAGGGAGGTCGCGTACGCGACCAATTACCTCAACGCGGGCCCCGGCATTCATCCGTCGGAGCCCAACTACATCTGGGCTGAAGCGGGCACCAACTTCGGCGTGTTGAACGACGATCAGCCCTACCACGCCGACTGCAGTCCGGACACCGTCCAGACGACGTCCCAGCACCTGAGCGCCTTTCTGACAGATGCCCGGAAGACGTGGAGGTCGTACCAGGAAGACACGGACGTGGACAGCAACAACGTGCCGCTGATGCGCAGCCAGTGGACGGTTCCGCTCTTCAACCTCTCGGGACTCTTCACCGGCGGTTTCAACGCGTTCAACTACTCCAAGCAGTACAACTACGCCGCCAAGCACAATCCGATGGTGTACTTCACGGACACCAACGGCGGGTGCAATACGACCACCTCGAATCCGAGGCGCCTGCAGTATGCGCCGCTGCAGCAACTGGCACTCGATCTTCAGAACGACAAGGTGGCCGACTACAACTGGATTACGCCAGACCAGTTCAACGACCAGCACACGGCGCTCACCGGCGGGTGGGGATACCAGACCGGCGACTCCGCCGAAATCCTGCAGGGCGACAATTTCCTGAGCCGGATCGTGCCCTTGATCATGGCGTCGGACGCCTACAAGGACCACGGCGTGATCGTCCTCTGGTGGGACGAGAGTGAAGGCGGCGACGACCCGAGCCGCACGCTGCCGTTCATCATCGTTTCCAAAGACGCGCACGAGAACGTGGGCGGCGTCCCGTATGCGAGCTCGATCGATTACTCGCATTCGTCGTTTCTGCGCACCATGCAGGAGATCTTCCACGTGGACCCGCGGAGGGGATACCCGTGGCTGGGCGGTGCGAGCACGGCGTTCGACTTGTCCGATCTGTTCGAGCGACGTTCGATCGAGTAGGTCTCGTCAGGCAGCGAATACGACCGCACGACAAGAGACGACAGGGCCTGCAGGTGGACTGCAGGCCCTTTTTCGTTCACCTAATACCCGATCACGAGGCCGTCTTCTCTTTAACGCGTCACGCCGCCCGGCGTCGCTCCGGCGCGCGCCAGCTCCAGGACGTGTGCGTTTGTGTACAGACGGCCACCCTGGGCGCGAGCCAGTGTGATGGGAGATCACGAATCGCCGTCGAAAAGCCGGCAGCCTGCAGCGCGCGGGCACGAAGTGTTCGACAATGTGCGCGGCACGATTGCCGCAGAATTCCCGGATGTGATACACACCCCGCATCGCCCCATCGCGAATCACCGCCATTTCACGAAGAAAGGCGAGTACGCCGGCCGCGCTATCTTCCGGCCGCACCATCGGCGCGACCTCAAGGATGGTCTCTTTCAGGCCATCGGTTGCACGGTCGAGCTTGAATTTGCAGGAGTCGCGAGCCCTGAGGAACCGTTCGGCGGGCAGAATCTCTATCAGGAACGACGCGGCGAGCGGCTCCAGCATTCGTGGGTGCCCGAGGAAGATCTGGAGTTCATCGACGAGCCCACGGCGCCGCCTTCGGGCGACCGAAAGCGGACAGGCTGAAAACCCCGCTCAGCCAGGGATCAAGTCCCCTTGGGGACGTACCAAGTTGAACGAGGCCATCGAGCAGATCGGAGAAACCTCGGGCACTCTGGGGCGTGAGCCCGCTTCGAGGAATCCGTCGAGGAATCCGTCCTATCTCGCGGCGCACCGAGTGCTATATACTCCGCCGGTCGTCCCATCTGGCGATAGAAAAGGACTAATTTCATGTCTCCTCTCAGGAAGACCCTCGCGCGGGCACTCTGCGGATCAGTGGCGATCGCTCTGGCCGTGCCATTGTTCTCACTCCTAGCCGCCTCGGCCAGCTTCGCCCAGTACCCGGCCCTGCCCGCAGTCCAGGCGACAGCCAAGAGCCCGAACTTCAAAGACGGGAAGGTTGTACTCGAGGAGCGCCGCATCCGGGCGTATGCGTACCTCGGTGGCAATGAAAACATCATCCGGCTAGCGGTCCAGCGGATCGTGAGGCAGGAAGGCGACGCCCCCGGAGGGTGGGTCTACGAGTGGAGCGTCCTCGGCAAGTACTACGAGGACCGCGGCGACGCGATCGTCAAGACCGGACCGCGTCGTGCGGCCGTCGACGCCTACATGGCCTCCAGCGTCTACTACGCGCTCGCCTGGTTCCCGAGGGTCAACTCGGACCAGGAAGCCAAGGCCTATGACGCGCAGCTGCGGGTGTATCAGAAGGGCGGCAAGCTGTTCGACGTGCCGCTGGAGGTGGTGAAGGTGCCGTTCAAGGGCGGCCAGCTCACCACGTATCTCCACAAGCCGGTGGGCGTCGAGAAGCCGCCGCTCGTCATCTGGGCCGGGGGCGTCGACCAGTACAAGGCGAACCACTGGCGCCCCATCCAGGACATGAACGCCAAAGGATTTGCCGTCGCCACGCTCGACCTGCCCGGCTACGGCGAGAGCAGACAATGGGAGCGAGAGACCACCACGTCGGACGCCCATCTCGCCGTCCTGGACTACTACGCGAAGCGGACGGATCTCGATACCACGCGCATCAGCCTCTTCGGGCAAAGCATGGGCGCGGGAGCCACGTTGCGTTTTGCCCTGAAAAACGATCCGCGCGTCAAAGCGGTCGTGGCCATGTGTGGGGCCCTGCACTTGGGCGGGAGGGGCTCGTTGGCGCCTGAGTCAAAACCCGGAGAAAAGCTGATCAACGGGCCTCTGCTCGTCGTCAACGGCACGCGCGATGCCGGCAACACCCCCGCGGACATGACGTCGACCTACCAGGCGGCGAAGGAGGGCGATCTGTGGCTGCTCGGCCTCGGCGAGCACTGCGCGATAGAGTACTGGCCAGTCGTGATCCCACAAATGGCCACCTGGCTGACTGAGAAGATCAATAAGTGACGGCTCGAGCCTCCTAGACGATCGGGGCGAACGTCCACAAACACGGCGGCAACCTAAGACGGTGCCGCCGTGTTCTTCGTAAGCTGCAAATAAGCTGCAATCAGTCTGTTTTGACCGCGTTCAGCCCTTCCCTCTTCGACCTACCTCTCGATTTTCCTAGGAAAGATTGGAGGCGCCGCCCGGATTTGAACCGGGGGTGGAGGTTTTGCAGACCTCTGCCTTACCACTTGGCGACGGCGCCGATCGAAACCTGACGGTAGGAAGATCCGCTACATCCGAGGAAAGAAAAAATGGAGCGGGAAACGGGATTCGAACCCGCGACTTCGACCTTGGCAAGGTCGCACTCTACCACTGAGCTATTCCCGCTCGACCTTCTAAAGTACCACACGGCCGGGTTGGCTATCAACCCCGCCCGCCTCCCGCAGCACGCGCGCGGCCTCTTCCGGCGACGTCGGATTGATGTAAAACCCCGTCCCCCACTCGAACCCCGCCACCTTCGTGAGCTTCGGGATCAACTCCACATGCCAATGGTAGTACTCGGTCGTCTCCTCCGAGAACGGCGAGCTGTGGATGATCAGATTGTACGCCGGCGTTTCGAGCGCCCGGTCCATCCGCACGAGCACCGACTTGAGGAGCCGCGCCAGCGCCTCGTACTGCGGGCGCGGCGCCTCCTCGAACCGCGCGCCATGACGCTTCGGCAGCAGCCACGTCTCGAACGGAAACCGCGGCGCAAAGGGCGCGAGCGCGACGATCTCGGCGTTCTCCAGGATGACGCGACGCCCCGCCGCCGTCTCCTGATGGATGATGTCGCAGAAGACGCAGCGCTCCTTGGCCGCGAAGTGCCGCCGCGCCCCGTCGATCTCCTCGCGCACGAAGTCGGGCACGATCGGCAGCGCGATGAGCTGCGAATGCGTGTGCTCGAGCGTCGCCCCGGCCGCCGCGCCGTGATTCTTGAAGATGAGGATGTAGCGAAACCGAATGTCCTTCTTCAGATCGAGCATCCGCTCGCGGTAGGCCCACAGCACGCGCTCGATCTCGGCCTCCGACATCGACGCGAGCGTCTTGCCGTGATCGGGCGTCTCGATGATCACCTCGTGCGCGCCGATCCCGTTCATGCGATCGAACATCCCCTCGGCTTCCCGCTCGAGCCCGCCCTCGACCATCAGCGCCGGAAACTTGTTGGGCACGACGCGCAGATCCCAGCCCGGCGCGTTCGGCGCGCCGCCGTCGTGCCGGTACGCAAGGACCTCGGGCGGCGTCAGATCCTCGCGGCCGTCGCAGAAGGGACACTCCTCGGCGCCGAGCGTCGTGGCGCGCTCCAGGCGGAAGTCGCTCGGGCGCTTCCGGCGTTCGGTCGAAATGATCACCCAGCGGCCGGTGATGGGATCTTTGCGAAGTTCAGGCAATGTCGAACGCGTTCTGAAAGACCTCGATCGCCGGGCCGCCGGCCTCGAGGTGGATGGAGACGACGTCGAAGCGGCACGGACACCCGGTCAGCCGGTGGCGCGTGAGGTAGTCGAGCGCGAGACGCATCATCCGCCGCTGCTTGATCATGGTCACTGCTTCCGCCGCGCCGCCGAACGCCCGGCCGTCGCGCGCTTTCACTTCAACGAACACGAGCGTCGCGCCGTCGCGCGCGATGATGTCCAATTCGCCACCGCGCCGGCGATAGCGCCGGGCAATAATCTCGTACCCGCGCCGCTCGAGCTCGCCGCACGCGAGATCTTCCCCGGCTTTCCCCAACGCGACCCTGGCTCGCGACATGGCGCCAAAACCACCAGCAACCCCCGCGCCAGAGCCACAACGATCAACGCAGAAACCGCGGAACACGCAGAGAAAACTAGAAACTCTGCGATTTCTGCGGGTTCTGCGTTGATCGCCGTGATCTAACGTCGTGACCTTTCGACCTGCGTCAGCGCCTCGTCGAAGATCTTCGCCGCGGTGTCCGCCTGCGCCTTGCTCAGCACGAGCGGCGGCGAAAAGCGGATCGCGTTCCTCCCGGCGCCGAGCAGGAGCAGCCCGCGCTCGAACGCGGCGGTGACGACGGCATCGCGCTCGTCGGTGGCGCGCTCCTTCGTCTTCCGATCGCGCACGAGCTCGACGCCGATCATCAGCCCGCGCCCGCGCACGTCGCCGATGAGCGGATGCTTGCCCTCGAGCGCCTTGAGCGCCGCCATCAAATGGGCGCCGACCTCGGCCGCGTTCGCGATCAGCCGCGCCTTGAGCAGCTTGATCGTCGCGACCGCCGCCGCGCACGACACCGGATTGCCGCCGAACGTGCTCGCGTGCGCGCCCGGCGGCCACGTCATGATGTCGGCGCGCGCCGCCGCCACGCCGAGCGGCATCCCCGACGCGATGCCCTTCGCGATGGCGATCATGTCCGGGCGCACGCCGGTGTGCTCGATCGCGAACATCTTGCCGCTGCGCCCCATCCCGGACTGCACTTCGTCAGCCACCAGCAGGATCCCATGCGTCGTCGTCAGCTCGCGCAGCCGCTGGATGAACTTGTCGGGCGGCACCACGTAGCCGCCTTCTCCTTGAATCGGCTCGACGACGATGGCGGCGACTTCGTCCGGCGAGACGAGGTGCAGGAAGATCTGATCCTCGATGTAGTCGATGCATTCGGCCGCGCAGCTTTCGGACTTCAACCCGAGCGGGCACCGGTAACAGTCGGCATACGGCGCGTGGTAGACGCCCGGCATCATCGGGCCGAACCCGCGGCGCTGAATCGCTTTGCTCGCGGTGAGCGACAGCGCACCCAGCGTCCGGCCGTGGAAACCGCCGAGGAATGCGATGAGGTTGTCGCGTTTGGTGGCGTAGCGCGCGAGCTTGATGCACGCCTCGATCGCCTCGGTCCCGGAGTTTCCGAAAAACGATCGCACGCCGCCGTCGATGGGCACGACGGCAGCGAGATCTTCGGCGAGCTTGACCTGCGCCTCGTAGTAGAAATCGGTCCCCGACATGTGCAGGAACCGCTGCGCCTGCTCGGTGATCGCGTTCACCACGTCGGGATGCGAATGGCCGGTCGCGGTCACCGCGATGCCGGCCGCGCAGTCGAGGAAGACGTTGCCGTCGACGTCCTCGACCATCGCGCCGTATCCGCGCTCGATGACGAGCGGATACCCGCGCGTATAGGACGGCGAGACGACGTGGGCGTCGCGAGCGATGATCGCCTTGGCCTTGGGGCCAGGGAGCGGCGTGTTGAGCTGCGGTGTCGTGATCATTTCTTCTTCCAGCGCGTTCCGGCGGAACTGTCCTCGAGCAGCACCCCACGTGCCGCGAGGTCGTCGCGAATGCGGTCCGCGGCGGCGAACTCCCGCCGCCGGCGCGCCCCGCGGCGGTCTTCGATGAGCCGCTCGATTTCGGCGACCGGGACCGGCGGCTGCTCGTCCTCGGCGCGGCGCAGGCTCAGCACGCCGAGCACGAGATCGAACTCGTCGAACGCCGCCGTGATTCCCGGCACGTCGGCGGCGCCAATCTCGCCCGCGTCGATCGCGGAGTTGATCGCGCGCACGAGCTCGAAGATCGCGCCGAGCGCCGCCGCCGTGTTCAGGTCGTCCCGCATCGCCGCGGCAAACGCCGCGCGCGCCTCGCCCACGCGGGTCGTGACGCCGGGATGCGCCCCGGGACGCGTCACGGTTCCCACACGCGCCAGGCAGTCGGTGAGGCGCCGAAGCGCTTCCTCGGCCTGCCCCAGGCTCGCCCACGTGAAATTCAACTGCTTGCGGTAATGCGCCGACAGCAGCAAGTACCGGACGGCCGACGGCCGGTAGCCCTTCGCGACGACGTCGGGGATCGTGTAGGTGTTGCCGAGCGACTTCGACATCTTCTGCTCGTCGACGATCAAGTACTCGACGTGCATCCAGAAGCGCGAGAACTGGGTCCCGGTGGCGCCTTCGCTCTGCGCGATCTCGTTCTCGTGATGCGGAAAGATCAGATCGATGCCGCCCGCGTGGAGGTCGATCGGCGACGGACCGAGCAGGCGCAGCGCCATCGCCGAGCACTCGAGATGCCAGCCCGGCCGGCCCGGCGGATCCACCAGATCCCACGCCGGCTCGCCTGCCTTGGCGGCCTTCCACAGCACGAAGTCGCGGGCGTCGTCTTTCGCGTAGCTGTCCGAGTCGACGCGGGCGCCCGGCTTCATGCCCTCGACATCCAGGCGCGCCAGACGTCCGTAGCTGGGCATCGTTGAAATCTTGAAATACACCGAGCCTTCGCTGCGATACGTGTGGCCGTTGGCGTCGAGCGCGGCGATCACGTCGGCCATCGCGCGCAGGTTCGCTTCGTCGGTCGCGCGAGGCATCTCCTCGACCGCTTCGAGGCCGAGCGCGCGGGCGTCTTCGCGGAACGCGGCGATGTACTGCTCGGTGTACTCCCGCAGGCCCATGCCCGCCTTCTGCGCGCCGGCGATCGTGCGGTCGTCGACGTCGGTGAAGTTCATCACCTGCCGCACGTGGTGGCCCTGCAGGTACTTCAGCGTCCGGCGCAGCACGTCGATGCAGATGAAGGTGCGGAAGTTGCCGATGTGGCCGCGTGCGTAGACGGTGAGTCCGCACGTGTACATCCGGACGGTGTTCTCCAGGGCCGGCGCGAACGGCTCTTCCTGGCGTGTCAGCGTGTTGTACAGACGCATCGTCATCGGCTTGAAGCGATCTATCTATCTTATCTCTGGACCGGCCGTTCGCCGAAAACGGTCACGGAAGGCGGCGCGACACGCGGATGATGCGGCGGCCGGCCTGCCACACGACGATCTCGATCTCGCCGTCGCGTGCCTCGAACTGGACGTTGATCTCGGGGATCTCGGCAGGCTCGGCCCCGCCCACCTTGCCGGGCGGCAGCCCAGCTTGGAGTTCCCCGCTGATCTCGGCGATCGCGGCCGGCGTGAAGCCGAGGTGGTGCAGCACGTTCGACGCGAGGTCGGTCACCAGGGCGGCGAATTGGCCGGCACCGGGAAGCCGCAGCGAGAACAGGAAGACGTGATCGGACACCGGGCGAGATTCTACAGTGAAAGATGGCCGAACAGCACGCGGGCGCGATCGCAGTCGGCCGCGATTTGATCGCGCAGCGCATCCACAGAGTCGAACGCGCGCTCGTCCCGCAGCCGCAGGACGAAGCCCACGCGAATCGTCGCGCCGTACAGGTCGCGATCGACGTCGAAGATGTGCGTTTCAATGGTCGTTCGCCCCGAGCGATCGACCGTCGGACGGACGCCGATGTTGGTCACCGACGGACGCACGACGCCGTCGATGGTCGCCGTGGTGGCATACACGCCGTGCGGCGGCAGCAGCTCGTTTTCGGTGCAGAGATTCGCCGTCGGAAATCCGATCGTGCGTCCGCGGCCGTCGCCTCGAACGGCGGTGCCGTCAATGTAGTATTGACGGCCGAGCAGCGCCCCGGCTTCATCCACCCGTCCCTCGGCGACCAACCGCCGGATCCGCGTGCTGCTGACGACGAAGTCCTTGTAGCGGACCGGATCGATCTTCTCCGTCTTGAAGCCGTAGCGCGCGCCAAGCGCCCGCAGCAGCGTGAAGTTGCCGGCGCGGTCGTGCCCGAACAGAAAATTGGCGCCCACCCAGACCTCGGCGACGTGCAGCCAGTCCACGAGCACCGCCTGAACGAAGGTCTCCGGGCTCCATCGCGACAGCTCTGGCGTGAAGCGCACGATCGCGGCGCCCTGCACGCCGGCGCGCGCGAGCGCTTCGAGCTTCTGCGTCTTGGTCATGAGCAGCGGCGGCGCTTTGTCGGGGCGGACGATGCGGGGCGGGTGGGGATCGAAGATCATCACGACGGACGTGGCACCGCGCTCGGCGGCGACGCGGCGCAGGCGATCGAGGATCTTCTGGTGTCCGCGGTGAAGGCCGTCGAAATTGCCGAGCGCGAGCACGGGGTTCGACCAGCGCGCGGGACGCGAATCGTCTGGGAAATGGATGACGTCCATCAGACGTTCAGCACCAGGCCATCATAAGCCAGTTCCACGCCGGCCGGCAGCCGCGCGCAGGTCGCCGCGTGCGGCAGGTCGTGGCAGATGTGCGTGAGGTAGGTACGCGTGGGCTGCAGACGCGCGACGACCTCGAGCGCCTCGGCGACGCTGAAGTGCGTCGGATGCGGACGATCGCGCAGCGCGTCGAGCACGAGCGTGCGCACGCCGGCCAGCAGCGGCCACGACGATTCGGGAATGGCGCTGCAATCGGTGAGATAGGCGAATGTGCCGAGCCGATAGCCGAGAATCATCCGGCTGCCGTGCAGGACGGGAATCGGCGTGACCTCGACGCCGCCGAGAGAAAACGCGCCGGCGACCGTGAACGGCGACAACCGCGGAATCCCGCCGCCCGACGCAGCCGGCGGCTCGAAGATGTAGGCGAACATCCGCGTCAGATCGGCGCGCGTGCGCGCGTCGCCGTAACACGCAATCGCGCTCTTCTGCATCGCGTTGAAGCGGCGGATCTCGTCGAGTCCCATGACGTGATCGGCGTGGCTGTGGGTGAAGAGAACCGCGTCCACGCGGCGGATGTCGTGCCCGAGCGCCTGCGCGCGGAGATCGGTCGAGGTGTCGACGAGAATGCTCCGCACGCTCTGCGCGAAGGAGGACGCCGCGGCACCCGAGCCGGGCGCCGCGCCGGCGATCTCGATGAGGATCGACGGCCGCAGCCGGCGATCGCGCGGATCGGCGGAGCGGCAGACCGCGCAGTCGCATCCGATCATCGGGACGCCGTGCGACGTGCCGCTGCCGAGCAGGGTGATCTTAAGGTTCAATGATCCGTTTGCCGCCGCCCGTCGCGTCGACGAAGCGCAGGCGCAGCTCGTAGAGCACTTGCTCGAGGATCTGGCGCTCTTCGGCGGTGAGGTTGCCGCGCGTTTTCTGATCGAGCAGCGCGAGAATCTCGATCATCTGCGCCGCCCCTTCCAGGTTCGGCTCGAAGCGCTGGCCGGTCTCCGGATCGGGCAGGTCGCCGAAATGAATCGCGGCCGAGCTGGCCAGCGACAGCACGAAGGCGTTGAAGGTCAGAGCGGAATCAACAGGCTGGTCGGTCATAGAACTTGGTGATGGGATGATAGGGTGATGGGGTGACGGGGTGACGGAATGATGGCGTGATGGCCGAATGGGGTAATCTTCCCCTTCCATTACCACATCACCACTTTACCCTATCATCACATGCCAGACTACACCCTCGCCGCATCGCAGTTCGTCCGGTTACTCGAGATCATGGCGAGGCTCCGGTCCCCTGACGGCTGTCCGTGGGATCGCGAGCAGACGATCGACACGCTGAAGCCGTTCGTGCTCGAGGAAACCTACGAAGTCCTCGAGGCGATCGACCGGCACGACCACCACGCGCTCCGCGAAGAGCTCGGCGATTTCCTGTTCCAGGCGGTGTTTCTCGCGCAGCTCGAAGCCGAGGCTGGGTATTTCACGATCGCCGACTCGATCGACGCCATCGCGGACAAGCTCGTGCGGCGGCATCCGCACGTGTACGCGCGCGAGTCGGAAGGCGGGCCGATCACATCAGCCGGCCAGGTGCGCACGCGGTGGGAAGAGATCAAGGCCCAGGAGCCCGGTCATACGGACACCCCGAAGACGCTGCTCGGCGGCATCGCGGCCGCGCTGCCCTCGCTTCTGCGCGCGCACCACATCGGCGTGCGCGCGGCGTCGGTCGGCTTCGACTGGACGCGCACGAGCGACGTCATCGACAAGATTCAGGAAGAGGTCGACGAGCTGCGTGAAGCGGTTGGGGGCGACGCGCCGGATGACCTCGACCGGCTCGACCGAAGCGGCCGCGCGGAGGAGGAAATGGGCGATCTCTTCTTCGCGATGGCCAACCTCTCGCGCAAGCTCGGCATCGAGCCCGAAACGGCGCTGCGCAAGGCGAACGAGAAGTTCACCGGCCGGTTCACCGCGATGGAACGCGCGATTGCCGCCTCCGGCCGAACGATGCGCGATATGACCATTGAGGAACTGGAAGCGGAGTGGCAACGGATTAAGAACCACAAAGACCACAAAGACCACGAATAAAAGCAGGCCACGAAGACGAGGTGTTCGACGGCCTTAATCTCGAGAACGATCTGATTGGCGACCACGATGTCCAGGCGTTGATGACAGAGCGGCTGCCTCGCTATGAACCTGGAATGCCTTTTCCTTTCCAAACGGAATGCGTTGGGCTTCGAGTTCCAAGTGCACGATGGACCACGATGCAACAACCGATGGTCTAGTGAATCAGAGTCTCGAGTTCGTCTGACAGCTGACTGGGAATCTTCAGCATAGAGACTCTTCCCTCTTCTTCGTGCCTTCGTGTCTTCGTGGTTGCATTTGCTCTTTTGACGATCGGTTCAGCGTGCGATAAACGTTCTGCCCGTGAACGTGTGGATGTCGATCGCGTATCCATCCGTGTCGACCGTGACCGCGCCGTCGCGGTCGGTGCGGAAGATCTCGGCGCCGGCGGCGCGATAGCGATCGAGCACGTCCGGCGCGGGGTGGCCGAAATAGTTCCCGCGCCCCACGCTCACGACGGCGGCTCGCGGCGCGATCGCGCGCACAAAGTCGCGAGTACTGGATGTGAGGCTGCCGTGGTGCGGCACCTTCACGACCCTCAGCCGCGCCGGCGGTATCGTCGCGGCCAACGTGCGCTCCACCTCCTTGCCGATGTCGCCGGCCAAGAGCACCGAGACGTCGCGCCAGCAAAGCTCGATCACGATCGAATCGTCGTTGCGCACGCGCTGGCGCTCCCAGTCCGCGGCCCCCGGATGCCGCACGATGACCTCAACATCGTCCACCACGATGCGATCGCCGACCGTCACGTTCGCCCACTTGAGGCCGAGCACGTGCGCCTCGTCGCGCAGCGTTCGCAGCGGCTCGAGGCGCGGCACCGGAATGCCTTCCCACACTTCACCCGGCCGGAACTCGCGCAGCACGGCGGCGGCGCCGCCAATGTGATCCGGATCGCCGTGGGTCAGCGCGACGTAACTCAAGCGGCGGAGGCCGGCGTCGCGCAGGACGGGCGCGACCACGCGATCGCCGATGTCGAACGCCGACGAGGCTGACAGCCCGCCCGCGTCAACGAGCAGCGTGGCGCCGCGCGGGAATCGCACGAACGCCGAATCGCCCTGGCCGACGTCGAGAAATGTCACGTGCAGACCTCCGTCGCCGTGTGCGGCGACGAGCCTCCACGGCTCGGCGAGGATCCAGACGGCGGCGCAGGCCGCGGCCACACCCGCCGCGCGGCGGACCGCGCGCGCCAGCGGCGCCTCCGCGCTGCCGGTGATCTCCCGCCGTCGCCGCCACAACGTCCACGCGGCGCCGGCGGCCACGTAGTACGCGCAGACCGCCACCCAGTGCGGCGCGGCCACCCGATACGTCACCCACGGTGCCAGGCGCACGAGCTCGGCCGACTTCACGAGGCCGAAGGCGCCAAGGTGCGCGATGTACCCGACGCCGCTCGCCAGCGGCCGCGACACCAGGGCCAGCGGCACGAGCGCCATCCCGGCGATCTGCGCGACGCCCATCAACGGAATCGCCAGAAAGTTCAGCGCGAGGCCGGCGAACGTCACGCGCGAGAACACGAGCGCCCCGACCGGAAACAACATCGCCTCGGCTGCCGCCGACGCCGCAAACATCGCGACGATGGGCCGAATACTGTTTCGAACACGCTGACTTGATTTCTCTGCGTGTCCTGCGCGTTCTGCGTCGATCGTCGTGATCAGCGGCATGACGAGCAGAATCGCCAGCGTCGCGCCGAACGTCAGCACGAACGCCGGATCAGCAATCGAGAGCGGCCCCGCCGCGATGAGGCAGCCGGCCACCAGGGCGAGGGTGTTGAGCGGCGGACTCCGGAGATCGATCGCGCGGCCCGAAAAATAGACGACCGCCATCAACGTCGCGCGATCGACCGACGCGCCACCGCCCACCAGATACCCGTACGCCACGAGCACGACGATGGCCGAACACATCGCCGCGCGGCCGAGAAGGCCCGCCACGCGAAACGCCCCGAGCATCAGGCCGGCGAGAATCGCGATGTTGCCGCCCGAAATGGCGATGACGTGATACGTGCCCGCTTCCTGAAGCGCGCGCTGCACGTCCTGGTCCAACCCCACGCGATCGCCGATGACGATCGCGGCCACGATGGCGGCGGAACGGGGACTCCAGCGTCCCACCGCGGCGGCGATCGATCGCCTGGAGCAATCGCGGACCGACGCCATGGCTTCGTCGAGCGCGCTGCCGCGCGCCGCCGTCTCCACGAGCGCGCCGCTTTTCACGATGCCCACAAGCGTCGTTCCGCGCCGCGCGAGCGCACGTTCGTGATCGGGCACGCCCGGATCGAGATACCGCGACGGCCGGCGCAACTCCACCGGCAGACGCACACGCCGCCCCGCGCGCCAGGCGTCCGCGCGCTCAGGCCCGAGCGATCCCACGACGGTCGCCACGACGCCGCCGGCCACGGGCCGCCCGCCCATCTCGTCGACCCCGTCGACCCTGTCAACATCGATGCTCAACGACACGCCGGACGAGGTGACCGCCGCGTCGGCGCGCAGCACGCCCGAGACATTTGCGAACGCCTCCGCATCCTCCGGTATCAGACGATGTTCGGCGACGGCGCGCTGACGCTCGGCAGCGGCGAGCTCGTCGAAGGCTGCCCGCAGCGTCGGCTGCCAGGCCTCGCGCCACGCGTCAGCGGCGAGCAGCGCGCCGCCGGTGAAAAAGGCGAGGCAGACCGCGCCCGCGAGAACGGCGGTCCGCGCGACACGCCACGCCCACAGCGCGCCGAGCGCGCACGCGATCAGGAGCGCGCAGGCGAGTGTCTTTGGGATGTCAGGAGCGAAAAGGCCGAAGGCGGAGCCGGCGAGCAACCCGACGGCTGGCACGGCCGCGACAGTGCGCACGGCAGCGGCGCGTGCAAGATTCGGGACACCGACCGTGCTCTCCGTGTCTTCGTGAAGAGCTGACGGCCGAATGAAGAATCTGCGCGCGGGTCAGACCCGCTCGGTCGTAATTCCTGCGTAGTAGTCCTGCAGCGCGCGGACGCCGAGCCCCTGCTGGCGCAGCGCGCGGATCGCGCTGACGGCGGCGGCGGCGCCCGTCAGCGTCGTGATGCACGGCACGTCGTGCAGCATCGCGGCGCGGCGCACCGTCCGATCGTCGAAGAACGACTCGCGGCCGAGCGGCGTGTTGATCACGAGATCGACCTTGCGGTTGACGATCTCGTCCGCGATGTTCGGCCGCCCCTCGTTCACCTTGAACACGACGTCCACCTCGAGCCCGTAGGCGCGCATGTAGGCGGCCGTACCGCGCGTGGCGATCAGGCGGAACCCGAGCTCTGCCAGGTCGCGCGCGATCGGCATCAGGTTCGCCTTGTCGACGTTGTTGACGCTGATGAACGCGGTGCCGGTCTCGGGCAGCCGCTGCCCCACCGACAACTGCGCCTTCGCGAACGCCACGCCGAAGTTGGTGGATCCGCCCATCACTTCGCCCGTTGATTTCATCTCGGGGCCGAGAATCGTGTCGACGCCGGGGAAGCGGACGAACGGGAACACGGGGCTCTTCACGAAGACGCCGGCCACGTCGAGATCCTTGGTGAGCCCGAGCTCGGCGAGCGTCCGGCCCGCCATCACTTTCGCGGCGACCTTGGCCAGCGACACGCCGGTCGCCTTCGACAGGTACGGCACCGTCCGCGACGCGCGCGGATTCACTTCGAGCACGTACACCACATCGTCTTTCGTGGCGTACTGCACGTTCATCAGGCCGACCACTTTCAGCGCGCGCGCGATGCGGCGCGTGTACTCGCGGATCGTCTGCAGGTGGCGCTCGGGGCAGATGAACGGCGGCACCACGCACGAGCTGTCGCCCGAGTGGATGCCCGCCTCTTCGATGTGCTCCATGATGCCGCCGATGACGACGGCGCCGGTGGCGTCGGCGACGGCATCGACGTCGAACTCAAAGGCGTCCTCGAGAAACCGGTCGATGAGCACCGGATGCTCCGGCGACGCGTCGACCGCGTGCGTCATGTAGCGATCGAGCGTGCCGACGTCGTAGACGATCGCCATTCCGCGGCCGCCGAGCACGTACGACGGCCGGACCACGACCGGGAAGCCGATCGTCGCCGCCACCTCGCGGGCTTCCTGCCGCGACGTCGCCGTGCCGCTGGCCGGCTGCACGATGTCGAGCTCGCGCAGCAGCGCCGAGAAGCGCTGGCGATCTTCCGCGAGATCGATCGAGTCCGGCGAGGTGCCGAGAATCTTCACGCCGGCGGCCTGCAGCGCGAGCGCCAGCTTGAGCGGCGTCTGGCCGCCGAACTGCACGAGGCACGACACGTCGCCGCCGGCCGACTGCTCGGTGTCGACGACCGACATCACATCCTCGAAGGTCAGCGGCTGGAAGTACAGGCGATCGGCGGTGTCGTAGTCGGTGGAGACGGTTTCCGGATTGCAGTTGATCATCACCGTCTCGCGGCCTTCCTCGCGCAGCGCGAACGCGGCGTGGCAGCAGCAGTAATCGAACTCGATGCCCTGCCCGATGCGGTTGGGGCCGCTGCCGAGAATGATGACCTTCGGCCGATCGGTCGGGTTCGCCTCGCACGTCGGCTCGTACGAGCTGTACATGTAGGGCGTGAACGACTCGAACTCGGCGGCGCACGTATCCACGCGCTTGTACACCGGTTTGAGCCCGTGGGATTCACGCCGGCCGCGCACCACCGATTCCTTCTCCGAGACGGCCAGCGCCAGTTCTTCGTCGCCGAAGCCGGCGCGCTTCAGGCGCTTGGTCGCTTCCAGCGTCAGCCCCGCGAGACCGGCGCGCTTCAGCTCGCGCCGCATGTCGGCAATCTCGGCGAACTGCCGCAGGAACCACGGATCGATCTTCGTCAGCTCGTGGATCTGCTCGACGCTCCAGCCGCGGTTCAGCGCGCGGAATAGATCCCACATCCGCCGGTCGTTCGGCACGGCCAGCCGCTTCCGCAGCGAGCTGTCCTCCTCGTCGTCCATGTTCGACGTCGAAAACAGCAGGCCGCTGCGTCCGAGCTCGAGCGAGCGGACGCCCTTCATGAACGCTTCCTTGAAGGTACGGCCGATGGCCATCGCCTCCCCCACCGATTTCATCTGCGTCGTCAACGTGCGATCGGCCTGCGGGAACTTCTCGAAGTTCCAGCGCGGGATCTTGACGACGACGTAGTCGATGGCCGGCTCGAAGCAGGCGGGCGTCAGGCGCGTGATGTCGTTGGGAATCTCGTCGAGGTGATAGCCGAGCGCGAGCTTGGCGGCGATCTTGGCGATGGGAAACCCGGTCGCCTTCGACGCGAGCGCCGACGAGCGCGACACACGCGGGTTCATCTCGATGACGACCATGCGGCCGTTCGCCGGGTTCACGGCGAATTGAATGTTCGACCCGCCGGTTTCGACCCCGACGCGCCGGATGATCAGGCGCGCCGCGTCGCGCATCCGCTGGTATTCCTTGTCGGAGAGCGTCAGGATCGGCGCCACGGTGATGCTGTCGCCCGTGTGCACGCCCATCGGATCGATGTTCTCAATCGAGCAGATGACGACGAAGTTGTCGGCGACGTCGCGCATCACCTCGAGCTCGAACTCCTTCCAGCCGAGCACCGATTCCTCGATGAGCACCTGGTGGACCGGGCTCAGCTCGAGGCCGCGCTCGGCGAGGTCGCGAAACTCCTCGATGTTGTACGCGATGCCGCCGCCGATGCCGCCGAGCGTGTACGACGGCCTGATGACGAGCGGAAAACCGAGCGTCCGCGCGATGTCGATCGCCTCGGCCCGCGTGCGCGCGAGGCCGCTCTCGGGCACGTCGAGACCGATCGAGCGCATCGCATCCTTGAACAGCAGGCGGTCTTCGGCGATTTTGATCGCCTCGATCGACGCGCCGATGAGCTCGACGTGGTATTTCTCCAGCACGCCGGCGTTGGCGAGATCGACGGCGAGGTTGAGCGCCGTCTGTCCGCCGACCGTGGGCAGCAACGCGTCGGGACGCTCGCGTTCGATGATCGCGGCGACGACTTCCACCGTGAGCGGCTCGACGTAGGTGCGGTCGGCCAGCTCCGGGTCGGTCATGATGGTGGCCGGATTGCTGTTGACGAGCACTACCTCCAGGCCTTCCGCCCGGAGCGCCTTGCACGCCTGGCTGCCGGAATAATCGAACTCGCACGCCTGCCCGATGACGATCGGACCGGAGCCGATGATGAGGACGCGTTTCAGATCGGTGCGACGGGGCATCTCAGCGGGACTCTATCAGCGTCAAGAAATCGTCGAACAGATAATCCGCGTCGTGCGGGCCCGGGGAGGCCTCCGGGTGGTATTGCACGCAGAACACCGGACGCGTGCGATGACGCAGCCCCTCGATCGTGCCGTCGTACAGATTCACGTGCGTCACCTCCACATCGTCTGGCAGCGACGCCGGATCGACCGCGAACCCGTGATTCTGCGAGGTGATCTCGACCTTGCCCGACGCGAGCTTCTTGACCGGGTGATTCGCGCCGCGGTGGCCGAACTTCAGCTTGAAGGTCGTGCCGCCCATCGCGAGGCCGAGAATCTGATGGCCGAGGCAGATGCCGAACACCGGCACGTTCGAGGCGACGAGCGCCTTCGCGTTGTCGATCGCGTAGGTGAGCGGCGCCGGATCGCCGGGGCCGTTGCTCAGAAAGACGCCGTCCGGGTTGGTGGCGAGCAGCTCCGACGCGGGGGCGGTCGCCGGATACACGCGGACGTCGCAGCCGTGCGCGCTCAGCCGGCGCATGATGTTCCACTTCATCCCGAAGTCGTACGCGGCGATCTTCAGCCGGCGCCGCGCGCGCCGGGCCTCGGCGCCGGCCGGCACGCCGAACTCGCCGGGATCTTCCTGCGGCCAGTCGAACGCCTCGGCCGCCGTGACGCCGCGCACCAGATCCGACCCTTCCATCTTCGGCGCCGCCTTGGCGCGAGCGACCAGGGCCTTCGGATCGAGGTCGGCGCCGGTGGCCCCAGTAGCAATAACGCCGCGCATCACGCCCGCCGACCGCAGCAGGCGCGTGAGCGCCCGCGTGTCGATGTCGGCGATGGCGACAATGCGATGGGCGACGAGATACTCGCGAAGCGTGCCCGTGGATCGCCAGTTGCTGGCGACCGGCGACTCCTCGCGCATGATGAACCCGGCGACCTGCGGCCCGCGCGACTCGCCGTCGGCGGGCGCGATGCCGTAGTTGCCGATTTCCGGGCAGGTCATCATCACGATCTGTCCCGAGTAGGACGGATCGGTCAGCACTTCCTGGTAGCCGGTCATGCTCGTGTTGAACACGACCTCGCCGTACGCCACGCCCTCCGCGCCGGCGGCGACGCCACGGTACCAGGTGCCGTCTTCCAATGCGAGTATCGCGTTCATTTTTCCAATGAGGCCGTGACCCTGTTGCGTTCCCCGGACACGATGCGCACCGACGAGGACCAGGGCTGATAGCCGTCGTGCTCGAGGCGCACGGCGTGCTCGCCGGCGCCGATCTGCGGCACGACGAGCGGCGTGGCGCCCGCCAGCTTGCCGTCGATGAACACTTTCGCGCCCGGCGGCCGCGAATCGACGCTGAGCGAACCGGCAGGCGCCGGCGTCGCGCCGCGGGCCTTCGCCGGTGATTCGGCCTGGCGCGTCCGTGCGAGCGCCACCGTCAGCGCCTGCGCCGGATGGGACGCGTTGATCACCACGCGGCGCTCTTCGGTCGCGTAGCCTTCGCGCACCAGGCGCACGCGGTGCGCGCCGCGCGGCAGGTCGCGGATGGACGCCGGCGTCCGCCCGTGATCGCGGCCGTCGACGAACACGCGAG
>Ga0097691_1001259_pt1 | contig 19101 bp, 30 predicted proteins | sample NGESurdeep072012_8_FD_72858 | JGI IMG/M metagenome (GOLD analysis project Ga0097691, IMG submission 72858) | Arctic peat soil microbial communities from Barrow, Alaska - NGEE Surface sample 210-1 deep-072012 | ecosystem: Environmental > Terrestrial > Soil > Wetlands > Peat ... | reverse complement strand
CGAATTGGTTCCTTCGAGCAAGCCGTTACTGATGCGACTTGCATGCCAGGAGATGATCCCGTCCCAGTGTTCTTCGACGGACTTGACAAAAAGCTTCAACGGCTCCAGTCGAGAACGCTTTGCGCCGAAGCACCAGTGGCGGAGAAACGCCTCGGTAGCTTGCTGTGGTTGGGCCGGACCTGGGCCGGACCCGGTCGCGGGATGGACTGGACTACTCCGCAAGCCTCAACGTCGGAAGGCGATAAACGATCGCCGCCGTCTCCACGCTCACAGTGACCAGGCGCTTGACAAGGGCGACGATGTACCGCGGCTCGCCAGCTCCGGTTGCCCAGTCGCTGGGGTCGTTGACGATGCCGCTGGCCTTGTCGGTCTTGACCTGATAGCGGTCCATAATCCACTCGATGGCGGACTTGCCGTTGACTTCGTCCTGGTACGCCTCTGGCGGGATACCGCTGAGGGTCAGCGAGCTGTTGTAGATGATCGAGGTCTTGTCCAGGACCGAGCCGGCTTTGGCGAACCGCATCTTGGTGACATGCAGGTCCACGTCGCCACCCGAACTGGCGCGGTGCTCGTCCAGCGGCCAGGGTTGGACTTCGCCCCTGGTGACGAACTCCTTACCGGCACCCCCAGTACCGCGGGACGAGGCAGATGGCCAAGCGCGCGAGCGGCGGCGAAGACAGCGGAACCCGCTGGGAGCTGAGCTAGTCGAACGGCTGAACTATGACGGACTGCAGACGGTGTCAGTCCTGTCGTACTGCATCTCGCCGTTCGCCAGGTGGTAGCGCCACGTCACATCGCAGATGAAGTTGGGCCTGCCGGTGTTGCCCGTGTTGCCGTTGGTGACGTGCTCTGTCCACGACGTTTCCTGGGGGACGCCGCTCTTAGTCAGGGCATGAATCTTGAAGTCATAGTGATCAATCGTGTCGAACCCTGGGGGGGTGAATGTATATATTATGGTCGACGTTGCCCGACCGTCGTACTGCTGGTTACCCGATGGTGTGTTGATGACCCTGTAGTCAGCCTCAAACCCGGCGCAAACGCGAACGCCGACGTAGTCCGTGCAGGTGTAGGGGCTGCCTTCGTGGATGGTCTGCCGCACCGCACCTGCAGCAAACGCAGGCGCAGGCATCATGGCGGCGCCTACCGCTGTGGCCAGTGCAATCACACTACGACGCTTCATCGAGGCTCCCCCTGTAGTCAAAGCCGTCCCGCGAGCTTGCAACCCCTCCCATGCGGACCGCTAGGTACCAACGTCCCGGACAGCAACCACGCGGCTGCGGCGGATCTCGCGGACACGCCAACAGGGGGCGCCGGACAGGTTGAACAGGTCGTGAGCGCTGGCCAGGACGTCGTGCTCGCACACCAGCCAGACTGGCCAGCGCGACTGGGAGGCCGAGAAGCAGACGCCGTCATTCGACATCTAAGTCCTCCGGCGCATGCAGTGATATATCCTGCGCCGGTCCGTGGCCGGCAGACGGCCGAAACCGCACCGTAGAAACTCTCCTGCAACCCGCAGCATCGGTGGCGCCTTCGACGTGGACGAAGGTCGCAGTCCCAGCAGCGGCAAAGTCCGGCGGGGGAATTTGCCCATAAGTTACTGTCGCGCCCCCGAACAAGCGCTTAGCCAGGCTGATGGGAGAGCGAGCAACGTCCCCACGCACTTGTAGATACAACTCCAACATCTGGGCAAACCGCTCAATACCATCGGCGTCCACGAAGCGCAGGAAAGCTGGTTGTGGCTGCCCTGCCTGCAGAAACTTCGTCGTCATATCCATGACGAGTGTGCGGTAGCCAATGGGGTGCCCATGTGCTGCAGGAACTAGCCACAAGCCAGAATCGTGATCAGCGCTGTCCAACAATGTGGTTAGAGCGACGCGGCATAGACTTGAGATGTCAGTCATCTCAGCACCCACTTGGTTGAAGACACCGAGTGCGTCAACGTTCTCCACCCACAAGAGTTGCCTGCCAGGCGTGCACACCTTTGCCGCACTGCCCAGAAGTGTGAGCGTTGCGTAGCGCAGCTCCAAGTCGACAGTAGGACTAGACAAGTCAAACAACAGCGCAGGGGTCATTGGCACAGCTCCGCAAGCCTCCGCCCGCGCGGCTGCGTCTGCAGTGAAGCCAGAGGCGGAGACCAGCACTAGCCTGGCGGTCCCGAGATCTTCGTGCTTGCACAACTGCTGTTCGACCCATTCGACGGTCACCTTGCGCTTGGAGTCTCGCGCCTCAATCCCAACAGTGACGGGGTGACCGCCGACCTTGCCAGTGACCAGTACGTCTACTTCACGTGGAGCGCCGGTCGTCCTACTTGGCAGGATCCGTGATTCCTCGACTGTGGAATCTGGGTCGAGCGCTCGCGCAACCAAGGCAACCACGTCCTGGAAGAAGTTCGACCGTGCCGGCATCGCAGCTCCTCATCCTTTGATCTTTGTTCGAGGCCCGGCTCCCCGGCCGCGGCTTCGGCCCACGCCCCCGACCGGGCCTACTGGTCGTGATCCCGCCTGCCAGCTCCCGGATGCGGTCGATATAGACGGTGGCCTCGATGTTCTAGACTGTCCCACTCGTTGCGCAGCAGGCCGACCTCGTCTGCTCGCCGGTCTGCCTGGCGCTTGTTCCAGCGCGTGCGCAACGCCCGTTCGCTGTGGCCCTTGAGATCATCCGCAACTATGGCGGCATACCGCCGGTCACTGACCCGATTTCGGCGTTGAGCGAACTGGCCCCCGAGACCTTGGCGCTCAACGACTACCTGCGCAGCAAGGTGGACGCTCTGCGGGCCGAGGAGTGGTGGTACAAAGGCGCAGGTCAAGAGCAACTTCGCTCAGAGATCGTGTGTACGAAAGGAGCCTGGACCGATGCGCCAAGGTGCTCACCGATATGACCCGCTTGAACCTGGAGGATCGCCTGGTGACCGTCACCGAGCGCCAGGCCGAGGTCGTGGTGAGTGTGATCCGCTCGATCTTGGCCGCGCTTGGCACCGACCCTGACGACGGTGAGGTCAGGACGATCGTTCAGCGGAACCTACGGGCCGTGGGGGCTTGATCGTGAACGTGTGGAGCGCAGCCGCTGGCCGCTGGGCGGCCGGGGACCCCGAGGACACGGAGCCGATGCGTGCCTGGCATGACGCGCTAGTCCGGTGCTGCCGGCGGGACATACCCGAGGCGGCCAACGTGTCCGACGTTGAACTGCGGACCGTGGTGCGCAAGCGCCTAGGTCCGAGCAAGGCGAGCGTGTCGAGCACTTCGACCGACTGGACGTGGGGGATCGACCTCGATGCTGAGATCGCCGAGATCGAGCGCCTAGCTGTTGCCGAAGTCCGCGATGCTCTGGCTGCTCGGCCGTCCTAAGCCATGTTGACCGAGACCGAGATCCGCCAAGCGCGAGACGGGCTGGCAGCCATCCTGGCCGCCGTTGATGCTGGTGAGATCACCGCGACGGCTGACCAACGCGCCAACCTTGACGGCGCACTCTCCACCCTGGAGCTACTGGCCCGGTAGTCCTTCTGGCCGGCTTACACTTGGGGAACCCTAAGTATATAGTGGCACCTATGAACACCGCCTTGCGGGCGCTCGGTTACGTCAGAGTCTCCACCGACGGTCAGGTGGACTCCGGCGCTGGACTGGCCGCGCAACGCGCCGCACTCACCGCCGAAGCGGACCGGCGCGGCTGGTCGCTGGAGCTGATGACCGAGGATGGACTGTCGGCAAAGGACCTCAACCGGCCGGCACTGGTCGAGGCACTGGCGCGGCTGGACCGGCACGACGCCGATCTGCTTATGGTGAGCAAGCTCGACAGACTGAGCCGCAGCGTGCATGACTTCTCTGGACTACTCGACCGCGCGAAGCGTCGCGGTTGGGCACTTGTCTGCCTCGACATCGGCGTTGACAGCTCGACGGTGGCCGGCGAGTTTATGGCAAACATGATCGCCAACGCCGCGCAGTATGAACGGCGGCTCATTGGTCAGCGCACGTCGGCCGCCATGCAAGCGAAGCGCCAGGCTGGTGCCACCTTCGGCCGGCCAGATCGCGTTCCCGCCGAGGTCGTGGCCAGGGTCGTCGCTGAGCGCGCCGCCGGTCGGTCGCTCGCCGCTATCGCCGCTGGACTCGACGCCGACGAGGTACCGACCGCGCACAAGGGCCGGCGTTGGTACCCGTCCACCGTCGCGGCCATGCTGCGGCTAGCGCTAGCCGTGCCGGTGGCAGGCGCAGGGCTCGCCGGCCACGCTGGCGCACCGCCAGCTTTCGGCGGCGACCGAGATCGTGGCGAATCGCGAAGTCGAGAGCGGCACGCGGTGATGGTTAAGCGGTCGGGACCAGCCGGGCACGCGGGCGTGGTCATGTGATCTTCTCTCCGTAGTAGTCGGCGGACGTTGAACTGCGCTCACCAAGATCAGCCAGGATCACGGCTGTACTGGCTTTGAACGGGCACGTTCCACAGTCGATCAGTGCTTGGCCGTTTGCCTTGACCCCAGCTAAGTGATCCAGAAGAACGTCACCAGATTCCGCTCCACCCGCACTACACATATAGGTAGCACGACTTTGATCTTGGTCTGGGCGTAGACCCTTGGGCCAGGTACGGCGGAATCTGGTTACATCTGCCAGCCGCCGCAGTGTGGTCTTCCTCACCCGCTCGGCATCGACGGTCAGCGAATAGCGCCAGCCGACGCGGCGATCTTCAGCCGATGACGGGCCGTCTGCATGTCGATCGCATCGAGCAGCACGTTCTCGTCGTGTTGGCCCGTTTCGACAAGAGATGTGATGTAGTCGCTCTTGGTCGCTGGCAGCCGCAGTCGAAGCGCGATCATTTCGGCAGCAGTGTCATTCTGGTAATCGATCGCCCGTAGCACGTTCGAGAGCCAGTTCACAAGCGACGGCACCAAGTGCGCCGGGGCACCCTCGAAGGGTCCGTCGTCTGCCCGACCCTCCCGCACAGACAGCGGTTGCCGGTCCAAAGCGGGTCCCTCCGCTGTTCGCTACCGGGCTGCGTTGAACGCCTCGACGACTTCTTTCGAGATGCGCCCGCGTGGGCTGACCTTGTAGCCGCGGGCTTCCGCCCACGCGCGGATGGTTGCCGGGTCCGCTGCGACCTGTTGCGTCGCCTGCTGCCCGCCCCGGCGACGGCCACCGGACTGGCGTCGGCCTCCGACCCGCAGCCCGGCTTCGACGTACGGCTGCAGGCACTCGGTCAGGTGGTCCGCGTTCTCCTGGCTCAGATCGATCTCGTACTCCACGCCCTCCCGTCCGAACCGGAAGGTGCCGACAGCGGGTGAGCCGTCGAGGTCGTCCGTCAGCTCCACAACCTCGCGTCGCGCCATAAGGCTGCAGTCTGCAGGAACACACGCCAGCATGCACGTCGCCACGCGCCAGTCTCCCGCCGCGTTTGATCTCGGACCTAAGATCACGAGCAGATGGCCGCGCTCGCCGCAGCCCAGCTCGGCCTCGTCGAACTCGACGCCCTCCACGACGACCCTGAACAACCCCAGCAGCCGAGCCCATCACCCTGCCGAACGCACTTCGTTCCCCCACCCTCGATTCCAGGCCGACAAGCCGGACCGACCCGAGCCATCCTCCAGGGGCCACCGCAGCACCGTGGAGCTGCCGCAGCAGTCTGCTGCCCAGCGGTCCATCGGCCGTCAGCTCGCCCGTCTCCACGGCGTCGAGCGGCCGGCGCAGGATTGCAGCAGCCTCGCGCGCGGCCTCGGCTCGTACGTTCACCCGGACGACGGCGCGCCGGCGCTCGGGTGTCCACCAGCCTGGATGCCTCGACCCTCAAGGTGTGAAATAGAGGAAGGCAGTTCCTCGTCGCTCGTAGCGGAAGCTCGAAGATCACATGAAGTCGAGGAGATCGTGGCGCTCACCCAATACCGTGGTACGGAAGTCCTCCATCCACGGCTACGGCCTCTACGCCCGCTCCCTCATCCTCCAGGGCGAGGTCGTCGGCCGACGCGGTGGCGAGGTCGTTAACGCGCGGGGGGCAGCCCGTCGGGATATGGAGTGGGGTAACTTCAGTCTCCAGGTGGCCGCCGACAAGTTCCTCTGCCCACGGACTGCTGCGGATGTTGCAAAGGTAGCCCTCTTTCTAGATCACGGCTGCAACCCGAATGTCGGGCATCGCGGCCGATTCGCCTTCGTGGCGATGCGGACCATTGACCCCGGCGAGGAGCTGCTAATCGACTACGCGATGGGTAAGGCAACTCCCGACGAGTGGGACTGTACCTGCGGCTCACCCCTGGGGCCGCGAGATAAGAGTGCTGGTAACGGTGCTGTTACCAGCACCAATCCGTAGGGTTCTACGACCGTGTTCGGGCGCAGGTTCACCGTCGCCGGATCGGCGCCATCGCGCACCACGAGCGGATCGCCAAGACCCTGCACATCCTGCGCCTGGCCGACGACCCAGACGCCCCGTTGAGGCTGGTAACAGCACCGTTACCAACAGGCCGATTCGCCGATCGACACCCCCTGCCCCCGGGCGCCGGCCACCAACCGCGCTACCAGCGCCTTGTCCACCACCGGCGCTTCGACCGTCGTCGACACCTGCTCCTCGACGTGCGTCGCGACCACCTCAGCGACCGCCTCGACCTGCATGCTCATCGTGTACCTCCTGGATCGGAGTTACACCGTTGAAAAGTCCCCCCTTCGGACCTGGCCTGATCCACCAGATGTTGAGTGAACTGATGCCGCTCGACCCCATCGAGTTTCACCATGGGCTCGATCGGCTCTGTCATGGTGCAGCCTTCCCGCCAAGCAACGCTCGGCGTGTCGGGCCAAGACCAGCAGTCACACCGTTCGATGGACAGTCCCCGCCGAGGGAGGTGAAACTGAACAAGTGGTGGTCGCCTTTCAGGCGGTGAAGAGTCGGGGCTTGCGGCGGCTGTAGGGGCTATGCCCGCCGGTGCTCCACGAGCACGCTGACCAGATCTTGACGTTCGTCAGTGGTGCCGGTGAGGCCGACGTGGCCGGTCAGACCAAGCGGGTGGCTCCGGGCGCGACCTGGTGGCCGTCCCCGCCGGTACGCTGTACAACTTCCGCAATACCGGCACCAACCCCCTCGTCCTCTACACCGTGTACGGCCCGGCCGAGCACGCAGCCGGAGCCGTGTACGCCACCAAGGAAGAGGCCGATGCCGCCGAGGAGTTTGGCCAGGACGAGCCTCCCGTCGACTGCCCTGCTCGCGCGCCTGCTTGAGCCGATCGGGGCCGACCGGGGCCGCCGTGCGCCTCGCTGCTGGCGCAGTGGCGGGCGTCCGGGAGGAGCACACGACCCGTCGTACCGCTCGTGCCAGGACTCCCCGGTCGCGCCGTCGAGCACGTGGACACGGGGCTTGTCGCCGCATTCGAGCCCGAGTAGCGCAGCCGGAATGGCCGCCCAGTGGTTGCCTGGATCACTTGCCGAACCCAGACGACGGCTTTGGCGCGCCTTGGAGCCTTCTCGTGGCAGGGTTGGTCCCATGACGCAGCAATCCGGGTGGCACGACAACCCGCAGGACCGCAGCCAGCTTGGCTGCCGGGAAGCAGTGATCTGGTCCAGCGACGTCACTCCGAAGGTCCGGCCGACCGTGGACCGGGCCGACAGAGGTAGCCCATGTGCTGCGTCACCCGGCCGCGCCAGGGGCAGCAGGGCGGCACGTGGCCGGCATACGCAGGAGACCGTAATGAAGAGCTTTAGTCGACTCCCGAAACACATTGGCATTATTCCTGACGGCAATCGAAGGTGGGCTCAGCGCACGGGACTGAAGAAGCAGGATGGCTATGAGTCCGGCCTTCGGCCAGGACTCGAGCTGTACGAACTATGTTTGGATCTGGGGATAGAGGAGCTGACCTTCTACGGGTTCACGGTAGATAACACAAAACGGCCCTCCGTGCAGATCAGAGCTTTTCAGAAGGCGTGTGTCGACGCCGTTGAATACCTGGCAAGCAAAGACACGGACTTGGTGGTCGTCGGAAATACTCAGTCGCGATTCTTTCCAAAGGCACTACTGTCGTACACTGAGAGAACTAAATTTGGGAGTGCTCTCATCAAAGTCAACTTCCTGGCCAACTATGGCTGGAACTGGGACCTCAACTATTCGGTGCAGAACAGTGCCACCAGCTCAAGCGGCAACATCATTGACGGTATAGCGTCTTCGGATATCTCAAGAATCGACTTGATCATCCGCTGGGGCGGCGGGCGAAGGCTGAGTGGATTCTTACCAATCCAGTCAGTCTATGCGGACTTCTATGTGGTGGATGAGATGTGGCCCGACTACAGCATTGAGCAAGTTTACAAGGCTTTGGAATGGTATCAACACCAAGACATAACGCTGGGTGGTTAGCCTCGCGGTGTCTGGCGGGGCGGCGTGAGCTCGTGCCGTTGGCCTCACAGGCTTCCCTGCCGCCATCGAGGCCGTGTGGCGACAAGCAACCGTGCAGACCTGCGTTGTCCACCTCATACGCAATTCGGTGCGCTACTGCTCATGGAAAGACCGTAAGCAAATAACCGCAGCGCTCAGCGCTCAAGCCGATTTACACCGCACCAAACAGGCTCCTCGCTGAATCGAGTGGGTTTCCCTGGTCAAGGTCCGCCTGATCGGGTTCGCTCTGGCCTACGTTCGTCACAGTACGTGTTCGACGGAGGAGTGGCGAGATGGCTCAAGAAGCGCACCTAGAACTGTTCAAGCTGGCATTGGGTCTGGCGGACCCGTGGCAAGTGACCAGAACCGATTTCGATCCCGACAGCAGCCGGTTGGACTTGTATCTCGACTTCGCGCGTGGTTCGCGTTTTGCATGCCCGGAATGCAAAGAGGCTGACTGCCAGGTACACGACACCGAGGACAAGACCTGGCGTCATCTCGACTTCTTCCAGCACCAGGCATATCTGCACGCGCGAGTACCTCGTGTTCGTTGCTCTGCCCACGGTGTTCGCCTTGTTGATGTGCCCTGGGCACGCCAGGGATCCGGCTTCACGCTGTTGTTCGAGGCACTGCTGTTGCAGTTCTCGATCGTGATGCCGGTAGCGGCGGTGGAGAAGATGACCCGTGAGAACGACACACGCATCTGGCGGGTGCTCGAGCGCTGGTGCTATGGGGCCAAGCGAAGTCGGCTGCAACCGCTCAAAGACGTCGTCAAGATGATCGAGTCACACAAAGACGGGATCCTGGCTTGGCATGTCAACCGCGCGACCAACGGGCTACTCGAAGGAACGAACTCGCTCATCCAAGCCGCCAAGGCACGAGCGCGTGGCTACAGGAACAAGCGATACATGATCACGGTCGTCTACCTCATTGCCGGGAAACTGCCGCTCCCCACCCTGTCACGACCACTCTCCGTTGCCCACACGATGTAGCGAAGAGCCACCAAACATCGATGCTGCCGCCGATGCCCTTGACACCTTCGAGATCGAGCACGGCGTCAAGTACCCGGCCATCGTGGCCTTGTGGCGACGTCATTGGACAGAGTTCACACCGTTTTTCCAGTTCGACATGGAGATACGCAAGATCATCTACACCAGCAACGCCATCGAGAGCCTGAACTTCCAACTCCGCAAAGTCACCAAGACAAAGGGACATTTCCCAACGAACGATGCCGTGTTGAAGATCTTCTACATGGCCATCATGAACATCGACACCACGCGCAAAGGAGCGTGCGGCACCAGGCTCACCCCTATGCCGTGGAGTGATTACAGGCGATGATTGGAAAATCAAGGAACTACAGAGGCGATACAAGGGATACTTCACTCCGTACGTGGAGAAATTGATCGCCCGAGAAGCTGGTCTGCCTACACCATCATTGATTACCCCCCGCGCCCATATCTTCGCCCACATATGGCGCTATACGACCTGAGCCACATGTCGTTATGTGCGCCTGGGCTCACTTCCACTCGACTCAGTGTGCTGTCCGTAGGCCAGCACGATCAGCTTGCGCACCTCATCCAACTGGTCAACTGTTACAAGCGAGTACTCAACGCCTCCCATGCCAAAGTGGCCGATCTTCGAAACGTCGCGCATAACTTGATGATTCCAGGGCTGAGCACTCTCCGTGCTTAGAGACAGGTAAACCAGCAGACGGCCCTTCTGAATTTCGATTGTGCAAAACGATCGCTTACCACGAAAATACCCGACGTAATACTTGCGCACGCGACGAGTAACGTCGCTGCCGAGCGACAAGGCGCACCTGTCGAGGTCCTCCCACAGCTCCCGAATGAGGCTGCTCTTATTGGCAAGGTGCTGGGCTTCAAGGTCATACTCGTGGCTCTTCGCCGGTCCGGGTGGGCCGACCGGCGGCTTTGGTGGGCCGAGAGGTGTCGGTCCCATCGGCGCTGAAGGAACGCTCGCGTCAAGGACCCGAGCCAGGCTGCGGTGGAGGGCACCGGGTGGGACAACGGGATGGCCAAGCTTGTCTGTCACGGCCGACAGGAAGGACTCGGGAGGTGCGGCGGCCAACTCTGCCAGCGCCTTGCGCACGCGAGTGTCAGTGAACACGCGGTCTCCGAAAGCGTCCAAGCTCCCATCTTCCACGGCGATTCGGCTTATCAGCCCAAGCACTTTGGCCTTCTGTGACCGTGGTTCGGAATCGTCAGCAAGGTCCACCTCAAACAAAAGCTTCTGATCCATCGCAACAGGTTCGTTGGTCTTGTAGACGCGGTAACGCAGACCGTTCGTGAGCACGCACCACAGTACCCCGTCGTTGTTAGCGTAGTTGATGGTCTGAGACATAAACTTCTTGTCGTCGAGATTCTCAGATATGCCCTTTGCCTCTAGATAGACGCGGGGTACCGAGTCGACCTTCAAGGCGTAATCAAGGAATGTGCCGTCAAAGACCTTGACCTCGCGCCCGACGGTGTCTATGTCGCTGAGGTCCCAGCCCAGGGCCGAAACGAGCGGTTCAATCAGCAATGCCTTGGTGTTAGCCTCATTTCCAGCATGGCTTGACTTCAGTTTCAGGGCCGTTACGAGGACGGTGCCGATTGTCTCGGGGAGCGCCACAACTCGACCCTAGGGGATGACGCTGCCAATGGCGTGGACTGACACGCCGAGGCAATAGTGTCGTCGGGTGGTTGCTTCCCCTCGATCTCGTCTCGTCTCACTTAACGCGGTCCGTAAGACAGACGCCGGCCGTTTGTCCGCCGGCGAGCGCTCCCCGTGCGGACGATCGCTTGATAGTGCGGACGGAAACGAGACCCCACCCAAGATCTCTATGGGGCCGAGTCAGTCAACGCCTTGCGCACGATGGCCGCCGACGGCAATCGCGTGATCGGTCTCCCGCGGCACGGTCCACGGCGGCGCCGGCTCGTTCGGTTCCCGGTTGTAGTGTTGTCGTGCCCGGTCCGCCTCGATCTGGCGGATGGCGAGCTGCGGCGGTACCAACGGCGGCAGCGCCCGCATTACGACCTCGTAGCCATGGAACTCGCCATTGGCCAGCAAGTCGTAGGCACATTCTAGGATACGACCCCGGACTCCGTCTCGGGTCGAGCTTTTCGGGCAGCGCCAGTATCCGCTCCGCTGCGCTTCGACACCGCGTCGCCACCTCCTGCCGTTCGGGTCCCTGGTACAGCGACGCCAGGCTGGTCAGGTCCTCCGGCAATGCCCCCAGTGACCCCAACGCCATCCCCAGCCGCGGCTTCGGCCCACGCCCCCGACCGGGCCTACTGGTCGTGATCCCGCCTGCCAGCTCCCGGATGCGGTCGATGTAGACGGTGGCCTCGATGCTCTTGACCATCGCGGCCTGGGGGGCACCGGACTTGGTGCCGTTGACCTCGCTCTGACCAACTTGACGCCCTCGGTGGTCGAAAGTCGCGCCCGATGGGCCAGCATGGCTCCGGCCCGGAAACCCTCGTCGGTCGCGATCATCAGCAGCCGACCTCACACGGCCGACAGCAGACTGTCCCACTCGTTCTGCCCGCACCACAGCCCTTTCCCTTCCCCCCATCCGCTCCCCCCGCCGGCCGGCAGCACCGCGAGACGCCGACTCCACCGAGTCGGATTCGGCCAGCGCCAGCATCCGCTCCGCCGCGCTGCGACGCCGCCGTACCACCTCCTGTCGTTCGAATCCTTGATACAGCGAAACCAAGCTGGTCAGGTCCTCAGGTAGTGACCCAAGCGCCATACCGAGGCGCGGCTTTGGCCCGCGCCCTCGACGTCCCGCAGTAACCGCAGCGCCGGCAGTGGCCGGGTGGTGCTCGCGGTGACAGCGCGGGCAGGTGTCGGCGGCTTGGACCAAGGGTTCGCGTGCGCCATTGGGTCGGCTGGCGGTCTTGGTCATCACCATGTCGATGGGCGCTCTTGGTACAGGCCGACAAAGCTGTGTCCGCCGTTAGCTGCGGGTATCACCTGGTCGCTATCGAACACGCCGGGGACCACCCGCCGCCGCATCAGCTCTTGCCCTGACGGCGCTGCGTCCTCCTGAATCAGCCAGCCGACGACCCGGCGCGAGGACTCAGTGCCAGTCGTGGCGTCCTCGTACTTCGCCCTCCAACCGGACGAGTCCGGGCGGAAGTCGACGGTGTACCAGAGGTGGAACTGAACTTGCGTGGATGGGTCATTGATCATCTTGAGTCTTGCCTCTCAAGTTGTGGATCTTCGGGTCTGCGGCGCGGGGACCCTCGCACCTCGGCTTCCGGGCGTGGTCCATTCAGATCCACTTCTCCTGGAGGGCGAATAGATATGTATCTATATGTAGCTGAATGGCGCTGAATGGCGCTGAATGGCGCTGAATGGGAACGCGTCCAAGGGACGGCCCTGTTCCCCGGCTGCTCCGAAAGGCGGTTACCCGCTGCACGCCCCTGTTCGAGAGACCGGGCGAACCCCAATGCGCTTGACCTCGCCGCGCTGCGCCGATCCAGGACCGCATTCGTGGGATGCGACCGCTGACCCTGACGCCCCGCCGGACTCCCGAAGTCGATCCCGGCCGTCGGCGTCCCGGAAGGGACCCCTACCGGCGGCTGCGCCAGGCCTCTTCTCGGGCGGCGCGTCTGACGCCCGCAGCCCGGGTCGCCGCTGTGCCTACTTCTTCCCGGTGGACTCGGCGAGCAGCGCCAGAGCCTGAGCGGCGCGGAAGTACATTTCGGTGGTCGGCATGGCAGACCCACCGAAATGGCAATACAAACCCACGCTCCCAAGCGGCTGCTCGGCCGTGTGGCACAGCTCACGTCTCCTACGGCACACAGCACCTTGACGGGTCGCGCCGTCGTCCTGCGGGGTCTACGATCAAGCGCCGTGGGGGGTCGAGTGACCACCAAGGAGTTCCTGCACCGCTGGCGCGGGGCCATCGCCGTGATCGTTCTCTTCCTGATCGTGGCCACCGTGACCTCCGGCAATAGGTCATCGAGTCCAGACACCAGCGTCGCCGATAAGGCGCGGTACGACAACACCCTCGCGACGTGCGAGCAGTCCACCCCGTTCACGCTCGGGTACGGCGCGTGGGTCGTCGCCGTCAATCACTGCCTCGCCCACGCCTTCGGTGTCTCGTACGCCGACGCGAAGAAGATCCACGACGCTAACTCCCGCTAACCATGGCGATAATGCGACCGTACGCGCGTACGGCGTCTGTGCCTGGGTCCCTGGGAGCGCTGGTCCGAAACCGTCTTCATGATCGTCCGTGGGGATGGGTCATTAAGGCGCTGCAGGCAACGTTACGACGTCACGAGTGAGCTTGATGCTGTCGTCCAGCAAGGCACTGCCGACATGAACGACCCCGCGTTTAGTTCAAATAGCATCCGTCGAGTCTCAACCGGCATCCGGGCCGGGACAGCGACGGATGCTCGACTAACGTCCGTTAGAATAGCATCCGTCAGAGTAGCGTCCGTCGAGTCTCAACCGGCCCGATGCCGGGCAGTGTAGTTGATCGAGCACGGCAGGTGCATCCACGCCCCGGTGTCGTAGTTCATCACGATGGTTTCCCCCGGCTTCACTCGGCCTCCGTGGGGACAGGTCGACGAACCACAGACGCCGAGTTTGTTGGCCTGGATTGGCCGGGGCTTTCGGGACATGGCGAAACAGCCTCCCGGAAGGAGTCATAATCTTGAATGAGGATCTTGGTGAGTAAACGCGGACAGGTCCTGGACCGTCTGGCGTATCGTTACCCGCTGTAAACGGGAGTGAAGCACCCCTTCTGTTGTTCTGTAGGTGCTTCTGTTCTGCTTAGTGCTTTCAGGCTCTTCCTTACGCGGTGCAAATGTAAGGAGTTGCAGCGATCCTATCCGAACTGTCAAACCGAGTCAAACTGATCTCGGAAGAACTTTGAGCGACCAGATGCTCGACGGATGACAAACAAACGGACGTTTGAAGGACAGACCTCACTCACAGTCACGATCAGCCCTTGGCCTCAAGGATAATCAAGATTCTCTTCCGCAGCAAAAAGATCTCTAAGGCTTTCGCCTGGCCCAGATGACACGGGGGTGGATGCGGTCCAAATCGGAATCCATCAGCCGATCAGACGGTCAATCATGCCAGCCTCAGTGCTCGACAAACGGACGTTAGTAAAGCACGCATGCCGATCCTGGCTGGCCTGGCAAGCTAGCCCGGACCACGGATTCCGTCGACGAGGTGTCGCTGACGTCGGTCTTCCGTCCCTGCCTGCCGCTGTGACGGGATCTCGATAGCCACGTCGCGCACCACCATCGGCGGCGCCACAACGATCGGCTCTGGCTTTGGCTCATGGTGCACGCAGAAAGCGCTGTCATGCCGAGCCCAGGCCCGGCACGGTGCGCCTGCCTGGGTTGTGCCGGTGCACTGTTTCCGTTGAGGCGCGGCCTTCACGATGTACACCCGGCTTCCCACCTCGTGGCCACGGAACACGAGCCGCTCCGCCCGATGGCGAGCCTTCAACTCGGCGCCCTTCCCGGTGGACCCACGATGCTGCGCCAGCTCGTCGATGTCGGCCGGGCCGCAGATCCAGCCGTCGGATGTCTTGACCGCCAGGTTGCGCCGGGTATCGGCCAGCGCCCGTAAGGCTTTCTGCACGGTACGGGGCTTGAGATGGGTCGCGGCAACGATCTTCGCCATACTCAGTGGACCGGGACTCTGCACCAGTACGGCGTACACCCGAGCCGGGCTGACGCCCAGTCCACCGGCCCGGGCGAACAGGTCATGCGCACAAAACGACCCACTATTCATCACACCTGTAATAGGGGGCGTGTCTACTAGTGGGTCGTTTTGTGCGCATGCGTGACCAAGGTTGAGGCGGTAGGTGCTGGCCTTGTCGACGGATCCCACCGTGACCCGCCGGATCCAGCCATCCCGCTGCAATGCCTTGAGCGCCCCGCGGACCGATCCTCTCCTGGCCCGGCTGGTGTCCTCGACGAGCTGGCGTTCGGAAGCGCTGACCTCTACCTGGGAAGTACTGATGGCGATCTCGATGAGCCTCTCCAGCACCATCCGTTGCGTGCTGCCCGCCACGCCAGACCAGGCATGTGCTTCGGCCCGCCCCTGCAGCTCGACCAACTGGACCCCCAATTCCTGCGGCCCCTCGAATCTGGGGTGCTGGCTGGCGAACAGGCGTGCCTTCTCCCATGACCGCCGAAACTCCGTCCGAGGATCCCGCCCTTGCCGCTTGTAGCGCTGCAGGACTTTCCCACCGGGCTTCCGGCGCAGTACTTCGTACGCCTCGTCCGGCAACCAGTCGGCCTGGTACATCGCCAAGCACAGCGCCTGCAGCCGTTCACTGTCCGACTCATGCGGGGACACGCCGGTGTCCAGCCAGCTCTGACGACTGGTGCGGAGCGGTCGGCGTACCCGCCGCCGCAGGGCCATGACGGCCTCCTCCACGGTGGCTGGCTCTACCAGGCTCACCGGGTACCCGTGGCGGTGTGGACTCAGCGGCAGGCGGATCGGGCTCTTCGTGCGGACGTCGATGCCGTAGGTCTTCGCCAGCGCGCCGAGGCGCTCTTGGAGATGGATGCCGCACTGGGCGAACAGGTGCTGGTGGCCGGGTCGACCGGAGTTGAGCACGACCGGTTGGATCCCGAGAGCACGCAACTCGGCAATGACGACCCGGAGGCCCACCGCCGCCCGCGGTTTCTGCGACGTGTCGACGTCCGCAACGAGGAGCTGGTCATGCGTGCCGGCCATGTAGGGTCGGCCATCGGTTACCGCCGGGGCCAGGTCGATGGGGCGTTCACTGATGCGCTCGTTGTCGGCACCGAGGAGCCAGACACCGTTGCCCGGCTTGAGCACCGCTTGGGCGAGCCGCAGCCGCGCCTGTGCCAGTTCGCTTCCGGCATGGGTCTCGTGTAAGATCTTGGTCGTTGGCACGCGCCGAGACCTCCTCTCTGGTCAGCGGTGAAGAAGCCCGCCCCCGCCGGGGCGGGCTTCAACCGTTACGTGGTCAATGTGCCCTCGACGGCGACCGCGCACTTAATGACGTCAGGCACAGAGATCATGACTTTCTGGGTGCGCACGTCGCACAGGGCGGCCACCCTTTGCCGCTTGATCCAGGTTCTGATCGGCGACTGGGGGCACGTCGAACTGCAGTGACGCCTCCCAGACCAGGACCCAGCCGCACTTCGGTACCGGCAGAACGCCACGCCAACGCGGCTCATCCATACCAGTGAACTTGGGCTCATGCCGACTCGGCCTGGCGCTGCTGCAACTCCGTGGGCAGCGCCAGCCAGTACCGCGCCATTGAGTAGCTTTCGCCGCAGTTCAGGCAGGTCCAATAAGTCAGCCAGTCCCTTCGCCAGGGGAGTCGGATGGATCGGGATGGGAAGGGCTTGGCTCGGCATGTCGGTTGCGGGCAGATGAGGCGCGGAAGGGGCCGGCACGTCGGAGGCAGAACGGGGTGGGTCGGGCCGGGGTGGGCAGTCGAATGGGAAGTGGGTCGACCTGGTGCGGGCAGTCGGTGGCGGGTCGAACGGGGTTGCGGCGGCAAGGTTTGTCGGTGGTGGGAAGGCGTGCCCTGGTGCGGGGCAGCGTGACTTGCCGCAACGGGCGGGGACGGACTGGCGCGGACTGGTTCGGGGCGTCGGGCGCGGGTGGGACCGGAGTGGCGGGAGTCGTCGGGTACGGCGTGAAGCGACTTGGGATGGGAAGTCAGACGAGGAAAGCGTTGATTCGGGGGTTGCCCGGATTAGCGGTGGGGCCGCGAATACCACGCTAATCACGGGACTTGGTCGTCAAGCAGTAATCGACTCGCGAAGCGCACAATAGGCGCTCACCGACAAAACGTCAGCAGTCGTTTGCCCGGACCGCAGCCGCTTGGCAATGGCCTCGTGGAATGCCCGGCCCAACCCGGCGGCCCGCTCGTCACGCCGATACCGGTCGGCCACGAAGATATGGTCGGCCTTGGTCATGAGGCCGATCGGCTTCGTGAGGTTTTCGGCGTTGACCGAGAAGCGCTCCGCGAACGGCGACCGGACGAAGCTCTCGATCTCCCCGTTGCTCACCGCCAGCTCGAAGTCGACGGCTCCGGCCCGGCGGGTGGAGATACCGCGGTCGTGGCGCCGCCACGTGCCGATTTGCGCCGTGACGATGGCGGGCGCGCTGGCATGCAGGAAGCCGTTCAGGAGGTCCGGGTCGACGGCCCGCAGGTGGGCCACAAAGTCTGCGGCCTTGATCGCTGGGATCCACGCCTCGCCGTCCGGCAGGAACTCGGCGAGCCGGTCACCGAACTCGGAGACATGGTCTCGCGACTCCGGGCCGCACCACTCGTCTAAATCGAGGTCCGTGCTCGCTGAGATCGGTGCAAGCGCAGTAGCACTAATGTCCATTGCGAATTCCTAACAATCGCGCTGCCATTATAGGGCTCCGGGTTCTGTCCACCTGCCTTCGGAGGACCGCGTGAAGGTTTCCGCATGTCTCACAGGATGCCGCCTGCTACCCGCCTCCGTCAAATCCCAGAAGGGGTTTCCGCCGAGATCTTTTGTGAATCGAGTGGACGACCTGGGCGGGACCTCGGTACCCTTCAACAAGGGCCGCATGGAATCTGCCCAGCATTCCGGGCGCCAATGCCACACCACCACACAAGTCAATGCCACCATTACACAATGGGCATCGAGAGAATTCGGAGGAATTGCTAATGGTCCGATTGGATACGGACGGGAATGTTTTGCCCTATGGCCCGGCCAAGCCGGCCTGAGAGCGCCTGGGCCGCAACGTCGTCGCGGCCCGACGCGCGCAGGGCCTGACCCAGGAGGGCCTCGCCGCCCGGGCCGGATTGGCGCTGGCCTCCGTGGCCAAGATCGAGCTAGGTCAGCCGGTCATGCCGACGACGTTGCTGGCCATCGAGGACAGGCTGGAATCACCATAAGCGATAGCGCGTTGTTCACCGACGAACGCCTAGTACAGTCCGTCATGTGCCGCTGTCTATCTGACCCGACGCGAGTCGATAAGCCATGCTGCGTGCGGCAGACTAAATTGCCCTCTTTGAACCGGTCTCGTTAGCGACTCGAAGCGGGCCCAGCAGGTCGGCCGAGGCTGGCGCGGGGAGGCCGCGGTCCGTGCGTCATCGGGGCTGCGCAATGACCTGCTGTGGTGGCAACCCGGTCTTGGCCAGGAGGCTGTGATGGCCTGTGGCGATGAGCCACAACACGGCCATCGCGGCCATCACCACGCTAATACCCGCACCGCTCGCGGTGATCAGCATCTGCACGCCAGCGATGACGGCAGCCAAGCCGATGAGCCATGTTGCGACCAGATACATCTTGCTGCCGTGGAGCAGTTGGTCGAAGTTGGGCACCACCGCACTGGCAGATGCCGCGAATCCGAGCGCCAGGACGGCCACCCCGGTGGCTCGGGCACTGCCCATACCTGGCAGCGCAGAGTCGATGGCCCAGAGCAAGTAGAAAAGACCGGCGACAGCCACCAGGCCGGTAGCGATGACATCTCTCTTCGGGAGGTGCATACCCTTCCCTCTCATCCCCGGGGTGCCGCGATGTGACCACGACCACCGCCAGGTTGTTTACAGCATGTGTCCGACGGCAGGCCTAGGACAGCGTCGCCGAACCTTTCAAGACCTGCTCCTCTGTTGGTGCCGGTCCTGCGGGATAACGAACGTGACCCTCAGCGCCGGTGGCGCAACTCCTGGTCGATGTCGTGCTCCGTGAGGAGCTTGCGGTAGTAGACACTCCATACGTCCAGCAGAAGCAGCACGCCCCACCCAGCGAGCACCCAGCCCGGCCAGAAGTAGCCGAACCC
>Ga0097691_1001258_pt1 | contig 19105 bp, 15 predicted proteins | sample NGESurdeep072012_8_FD_72858 | JGI IMG/M metagenome (GOLD analysis project Ga0097691, IMG submission 72858) | Arctic peat soil microbial communities from Barrow, Alaska - NGEE Surface sample 210-1 deep-072012 | ecosystem: Environmental > Terrestrial > Soil > Wetlands > Peat ... | reverse complement strand
ACAGCGCGCGTTTGCTTTATAGTATCCGCGCATGACTCGATCGGGTGGGGACCTTCCGGCGAATCATCCTGCAGCGCCATGGCGTCGCGGCTTCTGGAGCCTGATCGTCACCCAGTTCCAGAACGCCTTCAACGACCAGGCGTACCAGAACCTGCTCACCTTCCTGATTATCGGGATGGGGCTGTCGGAGGCGGTGCGCGAGCGGCTGGTCTCGGAAGTAGCGGCACTATTTGCCGTACCGTTCATTCTGTTCTCGATGACCGGCGGCTGGCTCGCCGACCGCTTCAGCAAGCGGACGGTGATGGTCGGCACCAAGCTCCTGGAAGCCGCGGTGATGGTCATCGCGCTCATCGGGCTGGCGCGCGGCGATCTGCGGCTGGAGATCCTGGCCGTCTTCCTGATGGCGACGCAGAGCGCGCTATTTGGGCCTTCGAAATACGGCCTGCTGCCGGAGTTGCTCCCGGAGAAGCGTCTGTCGTGGGGCAACGGCGTACTCGAGCTGGGCACGTTCATTGGCATCCTGGGCGGCATCATCTGCGGCCCGCTGCTGGCACAGTACTTCCGCGGACGCCAGCAGTACTCGGGCGTGCTGTTGTTCACGCTGTCCGTGATCGGACTGGTTACCGCGCTCGGCATAACGCGCGTTCCGGCCGCCGCGCCGAAAAAACAGTTTCGCGTCAACTTTCTCGGCGACCTGTGGCGGCAGATCCAGGTTGCGCGTCGCGATCGCGTTTTGTGGCTGGCCATCCTGGGCAACACTTATTTCTTTTTCCTCGCCACGCTGCTGAAGATGGACATCATCTTCTACGGCGCCGACCTGCTCAAACTCGACGAGATCCACATCGGGTACATGGCAGCGGCGATCGCGGTCGGGATCGGCGTCGGCAGCCTGGTGGCGGGTTATCTCTCCGGCGGACGCATTGAGTACGGCCTGATCCCGATGGGCGCGCTCGGGCTGACCAGCTTCGCGTTCGCTCTCGGCACACATTCGCTCTCGTTTCACCAGGTGCTGTTGCGGCTGGCGCTGCTGGGATTCTTCGGCGGCTTCTTCATCGTGCCCATCAACGCGATGATCCAGCACCGTCCCGACGAAACGGACAAGGGCGGAATCATCGCCTCGGCGAATTTGCTGTCGTTCGGCGGCGTGTTCATCGCCGCCGCGACCTACTACCTGCTGAAGACGGTGCTCGCGTTCGATCCGCGGCAGATTTTCATCGCCAGCGCGGCGCTGACGGTGGTCAGCACCGGCTACGTCCTTTACATCCTGCCCGACGCGTTCCTGCGGCTGCTGCTCTGGCTGCTGACGCACAGCGTGTACCGCATCAAAGTCGTCGGCCGCGACAACATCCCGGAAAAGGGCGGCGCGCTCTTCGTCGCCAACCACATGTCGTTCGTGGACGCGCTGCTGCTCATCGCCTCCACCGACCGCCCGATCCGCTTCGTGATGTTCAAGGACATCTACGAGCACCCGCTGGTCAAGCCGGGCGCGAAGATCATGCAGGCGATTCCGATCTCGTCGCAGTTGCGTCCGCGCGAGATGATCCGCGCGCTGCGCACGGCCAGCGAGGCGATCCAGAACGGCGAGGTGGTGTGCATCTTCGCCGAAGGGCAGATCACGCGCATCGGCCACCTGCTTCCCTTCCGGCGTGGTTTCGAGCGGATCATGAAAGGCGTGGACGCGCCCATCGTTCCCGTGCACCTCGATGGCGTGTGGGGATCGATCTTCAGTTACGAGCGCGGACGGTTTCTGTGGAAGCTGCCGCGGCACGTGCCGTACCCGGTGACGGTGAGCTTCGGGACGCCCATGCCCGCGACCTCGACGCCCTTCGAAGTTCGCCAGGCGGTGATGGAATTGGGAACGGAGGCGTACCCGCACCACAAGAAGCGCATGCGGCCGCTGCATCGCGCGGTAATCAAGATGGCGCGGTGGCACCCCATGCGCTTCGCCATGGCCGACGGCCGCGTGCCGCGCGTGAACTGGGGACCGGCGCTGATGAAGACCGTCTTCCTGGCCCGGCGCTTGCGAAAGATCTGGGCCGGGCAGGAGATGGTGGGCGTGCTGCTGCCGCCGTCGGTTGCGGGGGCGTTGGTGAACTACGCGGCGATGTTGATGGGCAAGGTCGCGGTCAACCTGAACTATACCGCGTCGAACGAAGTGCTGGCGTCGTGCGCGCAGCAGTGCAACCTGAAGACAACCATCACCTCGCAGGCGTTCCTGGAAAAGCTTCCGCACCTGCAGCCACCGGGAGAAGTGATCACGCTGGAAAAGCTGGCCAAGAATCCGCGCGCGGCGGAAAAGATTGCGGCGCTGCTCATGTCGTGGCTGTTGCCGGCGCGTCTGCTGGAACGCGCGCTGGGACGCACCAAGCGCGCGCAGATCGACGATCTGGCGACCATCATTTTCTCCAGCGGCAGCACGGGCGATCCCAAGGGCGTGATGCTGTCGCACTACAACATCGCGTCGAACATCGAGCAGGTGGGGCAGACGTTCATGCTCGACCGCCACGACCGCGTGCTCGGCATCCTGCCCTTTTTCCACTCCTTCGGCTTCATGGCGACGTTGTGGATGCCGGCGATGCTCGGCGTGGGCGCCGTATATCACCCGTCGCCGCTGGACGCGCGGGCCATCGGGGCGCTGGTGCAGCAATACCGCGTCACGCTGATGGTGGCAACGCCGACGTTCATCCAGACGTACTCGCGGCGCTGTTCGCCGGAGGACTTCGGCTCGCTAGAGTTCGTGCTGGTGGGCGCGGAGAAATTGCCCGAGCGCGTGGCGCAGGCGTTCGAAGACGCTTTCGGCATCAAGCCGCTGGAAGGCTACGGCTGCACCGAGTGCTCGCCGGTGGTCGCGGTAAACACGAAAGATTTCCGCGCCGCCGGCTTCCGCCAGGTAGGCGCCAAGCGCGGACGCATCGGGCATCCGGTGCCCGGCGTCAGCGTGCGTATCGTCAGTCCGGAAACCGGAGAGCCCACGCCGCTGGGACAACCCGGCCTGTTGCTGGTGCGCGGACCCAACATCATGCTCGGGTATCTCGGGCATCCGGAGAAAACGGCGGAAGTGCTAGTCCACGGCTGGTACAACACCGGCGACATCGCGTCGCAGGACGAAGACGGCTTCCTCACCATCGCCGACCGCCTGAGCCGCTTCAGCAAGATTGGCGGCGAGATGGTCCCGCACCTCAAGATCGAGGACAAGTTGCACGAACTGGCGGACGCGGCCGAACAGACTTTCGCGGTGACCGCCGTGCCCGACGAGAAGAAGGGCGAGCGCATCGTGGTGTTGTACACGCTGAGCGACGAACGCCTGAAGCCGGTGCTGGAGCGGTTCGCCGCCAGCGAATTGCCGGCGCTGTGGAAGCCGCGTCCGCAGCAGTTTTTGCGCGTGGAGGCGCTGCCCTATCTCGGGACCGGCAAACTCGACCTGCGCAAGATGAAGGAAATCGCCGCGACGATGAGCGAGCAGAAGGGCGCGGCGGTTTAATCGGCGGCGGCGCCGGAGATTCCGCCTACACCTTCACGGTTCCAGCAGCGGCAGGCCGGTGGCCGGGTCAATGGTGCGCTGCAGTGTTGCCGGCGATTCCACGATCATTACTTCGAGGGTGGGCTGCACGCGCGCTTCCAGCAGGTGTCCGCCGTGCGCGCTGCCGTCGCGCTTGCCGATGACCACGTGCACGTGCAGCTTGGGTTTGCCCTCGAACAGCGCGACGTTGCCGGTGAGCGACATCACCTCGACCTGCTCGCGAATCGGAATGCGCTCGTATTGCTTCGTCTGCAGGTTGAAGTAGCCGAGCGTGACCTCGGCGAAGCCTCCGATGCCGCTGATGCGGGCAGCGCGGATGCTGTGCTCGCGGGCGAAGTCGGTGAGCACGGAGACGGGTTCGTCGTCGGGAGCGAAGACGAGTACCCAGGTTTTCCCGATCGCATCGTTCAGGAGCTTGCTCTTCATGCGTAAACAGTCAGCCGCAGATTAACGCCGATGCACGCCGATGGAAAGGGACGGATTCGATCCGCGGAGTCAGTGTCCGGCGAGGCCGCTGGGCCCGCGCGTGAGGTAATCCGTCATGGTCAGCCCCAGCAAGAGGAAGAGCCAGAAGAAGCCGCCGATCACGGCGACCCAGGTGATCCTGTAGTTTTCGTATTTCAGGTGCATGAAGAAGAGCAGCACGAGCAGCGCCTTGACGGTGGCAATCGCCAGCGCGATGACCGTATTCCACTCCCCCAGCGGGACGCGCGAGAGTGCGGCGGTGATGATCATCAGCGCCATCAGCAGCGCCCATACGATGTAGTACGTCTTCCGCGGAACGATGTGCTCAGACATGCATCAGGCCTTCTTGGCTGAAATCAGGTACAGCAACGGGTACAAAAAAATCCACACCACGTCGACGAAGTGCCAGTACAGCCCGCTGACGTGGACCGGGTTGTGATATGCGGGCGAGTAGCGTCCTTTCCATGCGAACCACGCGATCACCGCCAGCAGCCCGATACCGATGGTGACGTGAATGGCGTGCAGCCCGGTCATCACGAAGTAGATGTAAAAGAACATCTGCACGTTCTGCACGTCCGTGCCTTGCGGCAGATCGAGGTGCCAATACGGGCCCGGCACCGCGCCTTCCTGGTAGTGGCCGTAATATTCGACGCCCTTGACGCCCAGGAACCCCACGCCGCACAGAGCGGCGATCAACAGCAGTACCGCGCACAGCTTCGTTTTTCCGACCTGCACCGCGTGCACCGACAGCGCCACCAGCAAGCTGCTGCACAGCAGGATGACCGTGTTGATCGTGCCCAGCCAGAAGTCCATGTGTTCGGAGCCGATGGCGAACGCTCCGAAATGCGCCGAGCGGTACACCAGGTAGGCCAGGAAGAGTCCGCCGAAGAACATGATTTCGGTGACCAGGAACACCCACATGCCGAGCGTGGCGCTGGCGCGCTGCTGTTCCATGTCGGCGAAATGGTGGCGCAGGCCGGGTTGTTCGACAACGTGAGCGCTATCGTGCAACTTAGTCCTCCTCCGGCAGGCTGGAATAGTCGTAGGCGTCCCAGGTAACGATCGGCGTCTCCGCGAAGTTCTCCGTCGGCGGCGGACTCGGCGTGCGCCATTCCAGGCCGGTCGCGCGGTACGGGTTGTCTTCCGCCACCTTACCGTAACGCAGCGACCACATCAGGTAAATCAGCGGCAGGACGTATCCGACCGCCAGGATCGATGCGCCCGCGGTGGACATCACGTTAAGCACCTGGAATTCCTCCGGATACGCGTGGTAGCGGCGCGGCATGCCCAGGTAGCCGAGCACGAACTGCGGGAAGAACGTCAGGTTGAAGCCGAGGAAGATGGTCCCGGCGGCGATCTTGCCCCAGACCTCGGGATACATGCGGCCGGTCATCTTCGGCCACCAGAAGTGGATGCCCGACAGGTAGCCCATCACCGCGCCGCCCACCATGATGTAGTGGAAGTGGGCGATGATGAAGTAGGTGTCGTGCACGTGCACGTCGACGCCCAGCGACGCCACGAAGAGCCCGGTCATCCCGCCCATCGTGAACAGGCCGATGAAACCCATGGAATAGAGCATGGGCGTGCTCAAGGTGATCGAGCCCTTGAACATCGTCGCCGTCCAGTTGAAGACCTTGATGGCCGACGGCACCGCCACGAAATAGCTGAGCAGCGAGAACACCAGCGCGGCGTACGGCGAGATGCCGGCCACGAACATGTGGTGTGCCCACACCAGGAACCCGATGACGGCGATCATCACCGAAGCCAGCGCGACAGCGTAATAGCCGAAGACGCGCTTGCGGCTGAAGGTCGAGACCACTTCCGATACCACCGCCATGGACGGCAAAATCATGATGTAAACGGCCGGGTGCGAGTAGAACCAGAACAGGTGCTGGAAAAGCACCGGGTCGCCGCCCATCCGGGGATCGAAAATGCCGAGGTGGAAGGCGCGCTCCAGCGCAATCAGCGAGAGCGCAATCGCCACCACCGGGGTGCCCAGCACCATGATCACCGACGTCGCGTAGTGGCCCCAGATAAACAGCGGCAGCCGGCTCCAGGTCATACCCGGCGCGCGCATGCGGTGAATGGTGACGATGAAATTGAAGCCGGTGAAGATCGAGGAGAACCCGGCGATGAAGATGGCGATGATCGCCGCGATCACGTGCGTATTCGAATAGGTGCTGCTGAACGGCGGGTAGAACGTCCAGCCCGTGTCCACGCCGCCCGTGGCGATCACGTAGAGCATCAAGCCGGCGCCGGTAATGTACATGTACCAACTGGCCAGGTTGATCTTCGGAAACGCCAGGTCCTTGGCGCCGATCATCATCGGTACCAGGAAATTGCCGAGCGTGGCAGGGATCGACGGGATCAGGAAAAAGAACACCATGACGATGCCGTGGATGCTGAACATCTTGTTGTAGGTGTCCGACGACATCAGGTCGCCGGCGGGAGTCAGCAGCTCGAGCCGGATCAAAGTCGCCGCCGCTCCGCCGATGAAGAACATGGCGGTGATCGACAGCATGTACAGGATCGCAATGCGCTTGTGGTCGGTAGTCAGCAGCCACGACTTGAGGCTGTAATCCACGTTCAAGTAGTTGGTGCGTTCCACCGCCGCCGTTGTGACCGTCGAAGACATATAACTAACGCCCTTTAGGAGTTGCTGGAGCCGGCGCCGGTACGGCCGGACGGTTACTGGCCGGTTGGCGCTGCTCCGGTTGAGAAATCGATTTCACGTAAGCCACCAGCGAGAGCAATTGCTCCTCGTTCACGGTGCCGTTGAACGACGGCATGATCGGCTTGAATCCCGCTACCACCTTTGCCCCCGGCGTCAGGACGGACTCGCGAATGTAGTTGTCGTCGGCGGTCACGGTGCGGCCGTCGTCGAGCAGCACGGGCTTGCCATAGACGCCCACCAGGTTCGGTCCGCGTCCTTGCGTGTCGAAGCGATGGCAAGTCGCGCAACCCAGCTGCTGGAAAAGCTTCTGGCCGGTCGAGGCCAGCGAACCCTCGGCGTTGCCGCCTGCCAGCCAAGCCTGGTACGCCGCCGGCTCCATCACCACCACTTCCCCAATCATGCCCGAGTGCATGGTGCCGCAATACTGCGAGCAGAACAGGTGGTAGCGTCCGGGCTTGATGGCGCGGAACCACAGCGTCGTGTAACGGCCCGGCAACACGTCCCGTTTCACGCGGAAGGCGGGAATGAAGACGTCGTGGATCACGTCCTGCGAAATCATGGTCAGCATCACGTCGCGGCCCAGCGGCACGTGCAACTGGTTGATCTCGCGCTGGCCCTCCTGGTGCTGGAACTTCCACATCCATTGTTTGCCGACGACGAAAATCTCCATGGCGTTCGCCGGCGGCCGCACCTCCTGCATGTAAACGATCGCGCCCCACACGAACATCATCATGAAGATGCCGAACGGAATGATCGACCAGGTCACTTCCAGCACGTTGGAGCCGAGGATGTCGGCGGCCACCGGGTGCTTCTCCTTGCGGTATTTCATCGCGAAGGAAAAGATCAGGATGAAGATGACGAGTGTGAAAAAGCCGGTGACGGCGACCAGGAACAACACCAGCGCGTCCGTCTGGGCCGCCATGGAGGAGGCGCGTGCCGGCCAAAGTGGGAGACTCTCGCCCATGGTCTAGGGTTTCCCTCCCGTGCTCTCGGTCCGCCGATGCTTCGGCTCCAGCCGGAACATGGCAATCAGGAAGCCGCCCAGCAGGAGTATCGTGATGCCGCCCGCCAGTTGCACGACGCGCGTGATGATGGCGCCGTATTTCCCGCTCCGCGGGTCGTAGTGGAAGCAGTACAGCAGCACCTGGTCTACGACCGTGCCGGTCTTCCCCTGCGAAGCCTCGATGATCCCGAAGCGCAGGTCGCGCGGCGAAAATTCTACGCCGTAGTAATACTGGGCGATCTTGCCGTCGGGCGTCAGCAGAAAGAGCGCGGTCGCATGCGCGAACTGCTGCGTGCTCTGGTCCCAGGCGTAGTGGAAGCCCACACTCTTCGTCACCGCGTCAATCGAGGACTGTGGGCCGGTCAGGAAATGCCAGCCCTGCTCGGCGCCGGGACGTCCGTACTGGCGCAGGTAGTTCTTCTGTTTTTCCGCCGCCAGCGCCGGGGTCTCCCGTGCGTCGAAGCTGATCGTCACCACGTTGAACTCTTTGCCGACGTCGAACTTCAGCACCTTGAAGGCACTCACCATGCCATTCAGCGTTTCCGTGCACAGCATGGGGCACTCGTAATAGACGAGCGATAGGATGACCGGCTTGCTGCCGAAGTAGTCGGAGAGCTTCACCTCGCGCCCGTTCTCGTCCTTGAACGGGAGGTCGAGCGGGACTTGCTGCTTCAGGTTTTGGTCGATGCTGATATTGCCCAGGATCTGCGGCGGCGGCGTGGCGGGCTTGTACACCGGACCGCCCATGCCTTGCGCCACAGCCATGCCGCTGGCCAGCAGCCACCCGGCAGCGCCCACCGCGATCGTTTTCACTGTTCGCTTCACCATCTCGCTTGCACCTATTTATTTCCGTGCGGCACGGTGCCGCCGGCGGACTCGGGTGGCCCACCCAAGCTGCCTTTGCTTGGGTGGGGCACACCGCTGCCGAGTTTCGCTGGTTGTGTCTGCGGTTGCTCAGGACGTACCGGCAAGCCGCGCTGTGCGACCAGGTCGATTGCCCGTTCCACCGGGATATGCGCAACGCCCGCCTGCTGGTCGATCCAGCCGGAGGAATTCAGTTGCTGCTCCACCGCCTCGCGGTACTGGTTCATGTCTCCCGCTTCATCCGACTGCAACTGCGGCGCGGGGAACCGGCTGGCCGGATCGCCCTTGGGACCCGTCTGCGCCTCCGGCACGGTGATCGCCGACGTGCGCGCCAGCGGCTTCGGCTCGAAGTGGGCGTACGTGCGGATGAATCCCCAGGCCAGGATGAGAATAAAGATCACCATGACCGCCATCCCGATGAAGAACCCAATGATGCCGCGCGCGCCCAGGTCGGAGTGGTCGTAGCCCGCCTCGGGATGCTGTGTGCGTCCCATGTCGACTTCGCCCTCGTGATCGGTGCGCCGATGCTCACTCATGTTCGGCCTCCAGGAAAACGCGCAGGTGTGGATCGTGCAGCACGACCAGCGGCTTGCGGGCCAGGTTCCAGAAGAAAAACGCCAGCCACAAGCCGATCAGCCCGATCGGCATGACCGCGTCGAGCCAGGAAAAATGCAGGCGCCCCTTGCTGAATACCGGTTCGATGTGCCAGTACAGGTCCACCAAGCGCATCACCACCAGCCAGACCGCCACCCAGAGCAGTTTGCCGGAATTCCTCTTCAGCGGACGCGAGAGCAGCAGGCAGAACGGCAGCGCGAACTCACCGATGATCAGCAGGATCGCCACGTATCCCCAGCCCCCGTGGATGCGGTCGGTGAACCAGTGCGCCTCTTCCGGCAGGTTGGTGCCCCAGATGATCAGCCACTGTGAGAAGTTGAAGTACGCCCACAGCATCACGAAGGTGAGTATCAGCTTGCCGTAATCGTGGAAGTTGCCCGGGCGAAGCAACGATGCCATCGGCTCGTAAGCGCGCAGCCAGTGGCTGACAATCGTCACGAAACACAAGGCGATCAGGCCCTGGCCGACCAGGAAAATCAGGCCGTAGATGGTCGAGGTCCAATCGGGCGTCAACGACATCACCCAGTCCACCACGGCAAACGTGAGCGTCCACGCATAGATGACCAGGCCCACGCCGCTGATGCCGCGGAAGCGCGTGCCGAAGGCGCGGTCGGGAGGATTGTCCTGCTCATTCGACCAGTTCAGCAGGAACCACGCCAGCACTCCCCAGATCAGGAAGTACGCAATACCACGCAAAACGAATCCGCCCGTGGTCAGCCAGGGCGACGCTTGATGCGCCGCTTTTCCCGCTTCGTGAACGGCAGACTGCGACCACGCGTAATTGAGGTGGACGCCGATCGCGACCGGTATCCACGCCACGATCAGCAACGGTAGCGTGGCGATGGCCGCTTCCAAAATCCGGCGGATCGGCACGCCCCACGATCCTCCGGTCAAGTGCCACACCATCAGCCAGGCCATGGAGCCGAGCGTCAGGCCCAGCGCCAGCATGAAGGCGACGAGGTACGAATGCATCGCCTGCTGCGGCTCAATCAAGAACCCAACCATCGAGGCGAGAGCGAACACTCCGCCGACCAAGAGCGCGCGCATGCGCCACCTGCCAATCACGGCCGGCGGTGCAAAGTCGGTAATGGTCAACCGCTCGTTCGCGCTCACTGTTTCTTCTCCCCGTGGCCCGTCGGAGTAGTTTCGGCCGGAGGCATATCGCCCGCCGTCGCGTTCTGGCTTAGTTGCAGGACCCGTATGTAAGCCGCGATGGCCCAGCGGTCGTTGGTCGGCACCTGCGCTGAGTAATCGGGCATGACGCCGAAGCCGTTGCTCATGACGTCGTAGAAGTGTCCCAGCGGCGCCTGCCGCAGCGTCGGGCTGTGGAACGACGGTGGATGCCGGAAGCCGCGCTGCACGATCATCCCGTTGCCGTCGCCGATCGTCGAATGGCACGGCGAACAGTAAATATTGAAGCGCTGCCGCCCGCGTTCCAGCACTTCGCGAGTCGCGGGAAACGGCATCATGTCGCCCGGCTTGCCGTTGATCATGCCGGTGTAGAGGTACGTATCCTCTTTCAGCTGTCCACGGGCGACGGTGCCGGGCACCAGCGAACGCGAGCCGCGCCCATCTTCGAAAAAGTCGCTGTGTGTCAGCGGCAGCACCTTCGGCTGCACGTGCATGTCGATGCGGCAGCCGCTCATCACGGCCAGGGCCGCCATCAACAATCCCACGGTGCGGACGCGCCTCAATTTTGCAATCGCTCTAATGAGGCACCTCCGTGATCGCGCGCGGGTCCAGGCTCGAGAGGAACGCATGGGTTGTTTCGCGGTCGAACCGGGGATCGACCGCCTCGATGCAGAGGAAAAACTTGTCGCGACTGGCGGCGCTGAAACTCGGAACATTAAAGACGGGGTGATACGGAAGCGGCAGGCCGTTCATGATGATCATCCCGACCGCCGCCGACAAACCGGCAAAAAGAATCGTCAATTCGAAGGTCACGATGATGAACGATGGCCAGGAATGGAACGGGCGTCCGCCGATATTCAGCGGATAGGCGATGGTGTTGATCCAATACTGCAGGATGTAAGCGCTCGCCAGTCCGAGCAGTCCTCCCACCAGGCAGACCAGCGCCACGCGGTTGCGGCGGAATCCGATCGACTCCGCCAAGCCTTCCACCGGGAACGGGCTGTAGGCGTCCAAGTGGCGATAGCCTTCGGCGTGCGCCTTCCGCGCGGCCACGACGATCTCGGTCGGCGTGTCGAACTCGGCGATCAGGCCGTAAATCGGCGGCTTGGTCATCGCTGGTTTCATGCCCCAGTCTCCAGCGGCGGCACGTGTGGATGCGATTCCGGCAACAGGTGCTTCATTTCGAAAATCGAAATCATCGGCAACACGCGAATGAACAGCAGGAACGAAAAAGTGAAGAAGCCCAGCGTGCCGATGAAGATGGCGTAGTCCCAGCGTGTCGGGTGGTAGATGCCCCAGCTCGAGGGCAGGAAATCCTGCGACAGGCTGATGACCACGATCACAAACCGCTCCAGCCACATCGCCACCAGGACCACGGCGGAAACGATCCACAGCGCCTGGGGACTGCTGCGAACTTTTTTCGACCAGAGCACGTTCACGAAGATGACGTTAATGAAAATCAGCGTCCAGTATTCGGCCTTGTAGTAACCGTGCATCCGGTTCCACATCATGTGCTTCTCGTAAATGCTCCCGCCGTACCACGCCATGAAGATTTCCACGATGTAGCCGTAAGACACGATCAGGCCCGTTGCCAGCGTGATGCGCGCCATGTTGTCGAGGTGGCGGTCGGTGATCATGTCCTGCAGCTTGAAGACTGAGCGGATCGGGATGGCCAGGATCATCACCATGGCAAAGCCGGAATAAATCGCGCCCGCCACGAAGTAGGGCGGAAAGATCGTGGTGTGCCAGCCCGGGACGATGCCGATGGCGAAGTCGAAGCTCACCACCGTGTGTACCGAGAGCACCAGCGGAGTTGCCAGTCCGGCCAGCAGCAGGTACGCCGTCTCGTAGCGGTGCCAGTGCCGCGCCGAGCCGCGCCATCCGAGCGCGAGAAATCCGTAGATGATACGCCCGACGCGGTTCTGCGCCATGTCGCGCAGCGTGGCCAGGTCGGGGATCAGACCCACAAACCAGAAGACCAGCGAGATCGTGAAATAGGTCGACACAGCGAACACGTCCCACACCAGCGGGCTGCGGAACTGCGGCCAGATGCTCATCGTGTTCGGGTAGGGGAACATCCAGTAGAAGACCCACGGACGCCCCATGTGCAGCAGCGGGAACATGCCGGCGCAGGCGACCGCAAACAGCGTCATCGCCTCGGCAAAGCGGTTAATGGAATTTCGCCACGACTGCCGGAGCAGCAGCAGGATGGCCGAGATCAGCGTGCCGGCGTGGCCGATACCGATCCACCACACAAAGTTGACGATGGCCCAGCCCCAGGCCACCGGCATATTGATGCCCCAGATGCCGACGCCGCGGTAGAACAGATAACCGATGGCGATGGTCAGCACGCCGACGATCATCCCGGACAGCGCTACTCCCACCCACCATCCGATCGGCGTGTGCGCTGTCAGAATGATGGAACTGATTTTCTCGGTGATGCTGTCGAACGTATACCCCGGCGCAATCACCGGCGGGCGGCCCTCCAGCATATCCAGTTCCGCGACTTGTTCGTTCTCTGCCATCAGTAATGCTGCTCCGGCTGCTGCTTGGCGGCGAAGTCGGGCATCGCCGGGTTCGGGTTCCATACTGCCGCCATGTAGGTCGTGCGCGGACGCGTGTTCAATTCCTCCAGCACCCCGAAGTTGCGCGGGTTCTGCTTCAAGCGGTTGATCTTGCTCTCCGGATCGTTGAGGTCGCCGAAGACGATTGCGTTCGACGGGCACACCTGCTCGCAGGCGGTGATGATTTCGCCGTCCCGCACCCGCCGGTCTTCGATCTCCGCCGCGATGCGCCCCTTGGTGATGCGCTGCACGCAGTAGGTGCACTTCTCCATCACGCCGCGGCTGCGCACCGTGACCTCGGGATTGCGCACCAGCTTCGTTTGCGGAGTGTTCCAGTCGTTGAAGAGCAGGAAGTTGAAGCGGCGCACCTTCCACGGACAGTTGTTCGAGCAGTAGCGCGTGCCGACGCAGCGGTTGTAAACCATGTCGTTCAGGCCTTCGCTGCTGTGGACAGTCGCTCCCACCGGGCAAACCAGTTCGCAGGGCGCGTCCTCGCACTGCATGCACGGCAGCGGCTCGAAGTACATGCGCGGATTGGAAACGTCGCCTTCGTAATAGGTGTCCACCCGCAGCCAGTGCATCTTGCGGCCGCGCAGCACCTGTTCCTTGCCGACCACGGGGATGTTGTTCTCCGCCTGGCAGGCGATGATGCAGGCGTTGCACCCGACGCAGGAGTTCAGGTCGATCTCCATCGCCCAGCGGTATCCCGCCGCCCCGTGGCGGTCCCACTGCTTCTCGGAATTGCCGGCGTGGCCCTGCGCCGGATATTCGTAATTCGGGTAGAGCGTGTCGTCTACCTTGGGCGCTTCGGTGTGCTCGTGCGCGAAATCCGGCTTCTTCTTGTATTCCTCGTAGGAGGCCGCGCGCACCACGTTACGGCCCTCGATCATCTGGTAGCCCTGCGTGGACGCCAGGTCGTACATCGCACCGGTGAGCGCGATCTTCGCGCCGAAACCGAAGTTGGGCGAATCGGCGAAGCGCAGCTTGTACGTGTTCGCGCCCTTGTTGTCGCCGTTGCGGCCGGCGCGCGTGCGTCCGTAGCCGAAGTGTACGGTCAGGCAATCGTCAGGCTGGCCCGGCTGTACCCAGATGGGGGCTTCGATTTCCTTGCCGCGGTAATTCAACTTCACCACGCGCGTGTGCTGGCCGCCTTCAAAATCCAGGCGCTTCTTCGCCGTCGCCGGGCTGATGAACACGCCGTTTTCCCACGTCAGCTTCGAAAGCGGCTTCGGACATTCCTGTAACCAGCCGTTGTTGGCCCAGCGCCCGTCGTAGATCGAAGGATCGTGGCGGAAGATGATCTCCAGCGCATCGCCGCCCTGCGGCTGCGGAGCCGCGCCGATTCCGCCGGCATTTGCCTTCACCGTCTTGGGCTTGAACTCGCTGCCGGCCATGAAGCCGTCGTGTACCGCGCGCCGCCAGTAGGCCTCGAAATCCGGCCCCTTGTCCTGCGCCTTCCAATTAGCCCGCACCAGTTCGTAGCCGGTAGCGTCGGCCTGGTTATGGAAAACCGCCAGCACCTCGTGCGCGCTGCGCCCGCTGTAAAGCGGCGCAATCAGCGGCTGCCGGATGCTGACCATCCCGTTCACCGCCCGCGCATCGCTCCACTCTTCCAGGAAATGCGTGGCGCTGACGTGCCAGTGGCAATACGCGGAAGTCTCGTTCTGGTGCAGCGCGTGGTGTACCTTCACCGCCACTTTGCTCAAGGCGTTCGCGAAATCCAGGTCGGCCGGCGCGTCGAACACCGGGTTGCCGCCGAGGATAAGCAGCATCTGGACCTTGCCGGCATTGATATCGCCCACCAGTTCGCGCATCGAGGCGGCGTTGTCCACCGGGTTTTCGACGATGGGATCGCTATACGACACCGTCTTGCCGACGGCGCCCAGCGCGTCGTTCATGGCGTGACAGAGCGCGTGCACCGCCGCCGGCTGGTACTCGCCGGGGATAATGACCGCTGCCCCGCGATGTGCTTGCAGGTCCTTGGCCAGCGCGTCGAGCCACGCGTTGTGTTCGTTCTTGACGCTCCCGCCGCCACCGGCGCCGAGCCGTGAAGCCAGCGCCCGCGCGTACTGCTCGATCTCCGACGCCTTCACCGGCAGGCGATGGTCGGCCTTGAAACCGGTCACCGTCGGCGAGCTTTCGATGGCGTACATGCGGTTCATGCTGCGCTGGTCGTCGGGATTGCGGCGCTTGCCGTACTGCCGCGCATAGAGCGTGAAGCCGGGGAAGCCGCCCATCAGGAAATCGGCGTCGAGGGTGACGATGATGTCAGCGTTTTCCAGGTTGTAGACCGTCTCCACCTGCTGGCCGAACGCCATCTGCGAACCGCCGCGCGCGCCGTCGCGGTTGACCGGCTCCCAGGTATGCCATTTCATCTGTGGGAAAAGTTCTTTAAGAGTGCGGATCTGCGCGCCCAGCGTGGGCGAGCTGATCGCGCCCGTCAGCAGGCGGAAACCGGCGCCGCCACTCGCTTTCTGCGAAGTCATCGGGCCCTGCATGGCGCCAATGAATTCCGGCCACGGCCGCACATCGCTCAGGTAGGTGTTGCTTTGCGAACGGTCCGGATCGTAGAGGTCCAGCAGCGCGCCCTGCGCGAAAACGTTGGTGGCGCCCAGGCTGATCGGGTGCTCGGGATTTCCCTCCAGCTTGGTCGGACGCCCCTCGTGACTGCATGCCAGCAACGCCTCGGCGTACCCGCTCAACTCCATGTTAGTGGCGAAGTAGAGCGGACGCCCGGGCACGATCTCTTCCGGCTGCGTGACGTAAGGCATGATCGTCTCGACCGGCAGCTTGGTGCAGCCGGTCATGCCGGCCAGCGCCGCCGACGCGCCCAGCAGCTTCAGGAAGCCGCGCCGCGAAACCTCGTCCAGCACGCCCGCGTCATCCGTAAACTCGCGGTGCAACTCCAGCTGGAACTCACCCGACTGGTGCAGCTCATCCAGGCTGCGCCAGAAGCGCGGAGCGTCGCCGTCTGGGGTGCCCCGGTCTGGCCCGGTTTTGGGGGTGCCCCGGTCTGGCCCGGTGTTGGCCAGGCCGGGGTTGTGATTCCCCAACTGGATCTGCACCAATTCTTCTTTGAGTTTTCCGTCCATCATCCCCATCGGCCCGCCTAGCGGTGGCAGGTGTTGCAACTGGTAATGTCGTAAACGCTGCGCACGTGGTACTTGTTCACCAGGTAAGCGCCTAAAGCCTTCTGGTCCTTGAATTCCTTGTCGTCAACCTTCACGATGTGGTTGAACGACGGCGGCTGGTAGCGCATGTTGAATACTTCATCGCGCGGCCGCAGGTTCTTTTCCGGCGCGCGATGGCAGTCCAAACACCATTCCATCTGCAGGCTGCCTTCCGCGTACATCAGCGGCATGCGGTCCACCTGTCCGTGGCAACTGGCGCAGCCCACGCCCTTGTTGACGTGAATGCTGTGGTCGAAATAGACGAAGTCGGGCAGTTCGTTGGCCCGGTTCCACTCGATGGAACGCCCGCTGCGGAAGCTTTCGCGCACCGGCTCCAGCATCTGCGCATTCGTCCAGATCTGCGCATGGCAGTTCATGCACGTCTTGGTCGGCGGGATGCCGGCGAAGCTGGAGGTCTCGACCGACGTGTGGCAGTAACGGCAGTCGATGCCGTTGCCCGCCACGTGCCGGACATGGCTGAAGGGCACCGGCTGTTCGCGGTGCACTCCCTGCAAGCTCACATACCCCGACCGCTGGATCTGCTCGGCCGCAAAAAAAGCCAAGCCTGCCGCGAGAAGAACGACGACGATCGATACGCGGGAAACTGTATTAAAGCTTCGATGAAAGATCTGGGGCATCGAACGGCACGTTCCTCGCTTCCGGACGCCCGGCCCGGGTTGCTTCAATCTGAGCTGCGTTTCACGTCACCATAAGGAGTGACGCCCATCACGAAAACGTGTGATTGTACCAGATTGCCTCGCCCGCAATCCGTGACTTCCCTTCGGGAAACGTCACCCCGCGCCGCGCCCTCGTCTGGCCGCGCAAAATACAAATTGTCCCTGTAAAGTGCGGGCTTTTACCCGGGCTGCCCGAGGTCCAACTGAAACTATTTCCGGATCCTGCCGCAGTGAACCGCCGATGCGCGGCTCGCATCCTACCTTATGTACTGTGAAGTGCAAGATGATTTTAATTCGCGTCACGAATCAAATTATTTTTTCCAAAAGCCGTGCTGGACGGGCGAATCGAGGAAACGGTGCCCTATGGCAGCAGCCGGTGCAATTATTGAACAACTCATCATTGGAATAAAGAAGCGCGACCTGAAGTCAGTCGCGCTTCGTCTTGCCTTGCGCCATGCGCCATGCGCCTAGATGTTCATCACCAGCAGCTTCCTCTCGGTCATATCCTCAATCGCGTATTTCAGTCCTTCGCGCCCGGTGCCCGACTCCTTCACGCCGCCGTAGGGCATGTGGTCCATGCGAAAGCTCGGGATGTCGCCTGCGATCACGCCTCCGACCTCCAGCTCCTCGTACGCCTTGAAGATCAGCCGCGCATCGCGCGTGAACAGTCCCGCTTGCAACCCGTAAGGGGTGGCGTTGATCCGGCGCAGGGCGTCGTCAAAGTTGTCGTACGCTTCCACCGTCTCCACCGGCGCGAAGACTTCTTCGCAATTCACGCGCATGGTCGCCGTTGTGTTGGTGAGCACGGTCGGCTCGAACACGCTTCCCGTGCGGCGTCCGCCGCAGAGCAGTTTCGCTCCTCCCGCAACCGCTTCCTGCACCCACTGCCCGGCGCGGACCGCGTCGGCTTCGCGGATCATCGGCCCCACGTCGGTGCTCTCGTCCAGCGGATCGCCCGTCTTCAGCTTGCGCGCGCCCTCCACCAGCAGCGCCGTGAACTTCTCCAGCGCCGGACGCTCCACCAGTATCCGCTGTACCGAGATGCAGCTCTGCCCGGCATAGCCGAATCCACCCGCCACGCAGCGCTCGGCCGCGTACGCCAGGTCCGCGTCGCCGTGCACGATGCAGCCCGCGTTGCCGCCCAACTCCAGCACCACGCGCTTGTGTCCGGCGCGCTGCCGCAGGCCCCAGCCGGCCTTTGCCGATCCGGTGAAGGTCAGCAGCTTCACCCGTTCGTCCGTCACCAAGGGTGACGCGTCTTCATTCGCAAGTGGAACGATGTTGACCGCGCCATCCGGCCAACCGGTCTGCTGGATAATTTCGGCCAGCATCATGGTGGTGAGCGGGTCCTCCGGCGGCGGCTTCAGCACCACCGTGCATCCGCACGCAATGGCCGGCGCGATTTTGTGCGCGGCCAAGTTCAGCGGGAAATTAAACGGAATAATCGCCGACACCACGCCCAGCGGGAACCGGCGCAGAATCGCCCAGCGTCCGCGCGCCAACGGTTGCAGATCCAGCGGCAGCGTCTCACCCGTGATTCGCGTCGCCTCTTCGGCCGCAACCTGGAAGGTAAAGATCGCGCGCTCGACTTCGACGCGCGACGCCTTGATGGGCTTCCCGGCTTCGGCGGCCATCACGCGCGCGAATTCTTCTTTTCGTTCGCCAAGCGCCTGCGCGATCGCGCGCAATACGCGCTGACGCTCATACGCCGGCAAACGCTTCGTCGTTCCGAAGGCGCGGTGCGCCGCGGAGATGGCCTGCTCCGCATGCAGCCGGGAGCCGTACGTCACCGTCCCGACGACTTCGCCGTCGTACGGCGCGCGCACCTCGACGGCCTTGCCTTCGGAGACGAACTTGCCATCCATGAGGAATGGGTGGTTCTTCACCGGAATCAATGTGGTTGCCATCGGGATATGGTAGTCCTCAAGCGCAAGCGGCTGATAACGTAATGGTTAATATCGCAATCGCTAATACGATGTAGTTTTTCGACGTGGTGAATGGAATCAACAAAATAAGCCCGGGTAACCCGGGTAACCCGGGGGAAAACGGATGCAAATTGTAGGTGGAAAGTTGCAAGTTGGTTACCCCCATCCCCCCGGTTTTCCCACACGTCCCACAGAAAAGGCCGGAAAAGCGAAAAATCCCACAGCCGGGGAAAGACGGGGGCTTCGGGCTTCGGGCTCCGGCACCCCCTCCCCCGGTTTCCCACACGTCCCAGAGAAAAGGCCGGAAAACGCAGAAATCCCACAGAGGCGCGAGGTGTAAGAGAGTCGGTTGCAGGATCCGTCGGAAAGGAGTTACAGGCCAACATGGGGGAGAAGCGGACACGAGAGACACTACACCCTCGATGGCACAAGGTGAGTTTAGAAGAATGCAGGTGTGCTGTCAGTGATGTGGAGCACGCGCGGGTGTGACGAGGCAT
>Ga0097691_1001257_pt1 | contig 19112 bp, 13 predicted proteins | sample NGESurdeep072012_8_FD_72858 | JGI IMG/M metagenome (GOLD analysis project Ga0097691, IMG submission 72858) | Arctic peat soil microbial communities from Barrow, Alaska - NGEE Surface sample 210-1 deep-072012 | ecosystem: Environmental > Terrestrial > Soil > Wetlands > Peat ... | reverse complement strand
TTATGTCACCGTTAACCAATGACTTATGTTGGCGTAGTTTGCCAACTTAGTCAGATGGCTATGCAAAGCCTTTTGGTGACTTAGCCGAATGGCTATGCAAAGCTTTTGCCAGCTTATAACCAGCCACTTGGTCGGTGTTGTTTGCCGACCTAGTGGAATGGCTAGTCGTTCTATCAGTCGATGGCTATGCAAAGCTCGCCCGACAACTCAATCCGGCGGGCCCATCCCGCCCTACAAAAATACACGCTTGTCTGGGATCTGGGTCAGGTCCGCCAGCGGTATTCCTCTACCGGGAAAGGCTGCGGCTTGTCTTCGATCTCGTTGAGCAGCAGTTCCGCGCTGGCCAATGACATGGTTACACCGTAACGGAAATGTCCGCTATTGGCGTAGAGGTTGGCGAATTGCGGATGCCGTCCGATGGTGGGAATGTTGTCCGGCGAACCGGGGCGAAAACCTGCCCAGTGTTGTACCGGCTGGCGGTCATGCCAATCCGGAAAGATCTCTCGTGTTCGTCCAAGCAGATTGTCACGCGCCTCCATGGTGATGGACTTGTCGAAGCCGACATCTTCCAGCGTGCTGCCGACCAGCACATGTCCGTCGCGGCGCGGGATGAGATACAGGTTTTCTTTGAGCAGGATGTGCCGGAACGGCGGCGTATCGAACTTGAACAATAATATCTGTCCGCGTATCGGACGGATGTCCATGTTCAGCGCATGTTCCCCCAGCAACGCTTTGCTCCATGCGCCTGCCGCAACGATGTAGGCATCCGCGACCAGCCTGCCTTGCGTGGTTTGCAGCGCAACCACACGGTCGCCGGCGAACTCGAATTTTTGCACTTCATGTTGCTCGAGGATAATCCCGCCAAGCATTTCCACGCGCGCGCGCAATGCATGCAACAGCCGGGGATTGCGCACTTGCGCGACTTCCGGCAGCAACAACCCGGTATCCTGTTGTCCATGAAAATTACCGGGCAATTGATCGGCAAGGTTCACCTGCAGCAACGCAAATTGATGTTGCGCGCACCATTGCGTGGCAAGTTCCGTTTGATACGGGGGCAGCAGCAACATGCCGCTGCGTTGATATTCCGGATCGATACCGGTGGCGGCGTGCAACATCTCGGCGGCCTCGCCGAACATGCCCATGCTGCGATGCGCGAGGCGAGTGACAGGCTCCCGATAATCCCACGAGCACAATGGCGAGAGGATGCCGCCGCCGGCCCAGGATGCTTCCTGCCCGACTGCGCCGCGCTCGACCAGTGTCACGCGATAACCTGCTTGCAATAACGCCTGTGCGCTGGTCAGCCCTATCGCGCCGGCACCGACGATCAGGAAATCCGTTTGCATGGGATATAGGAAATCAGGTCCGCGCGACGATCGGGATCAATGTCTTGGGCAATGGGAACACCACATTCTCGACGATGCCCTGCAACTCGATGACTTTTTTCCCGCCCATTTGTTGCAGGCGTGCAATCACGCCTTGCACCAATACCTCGGGTGCGGATGCGCCGGCGCTGATGCCCACACGCGCCTTGCCGACGAACCACTCCGGCTGCAATTCACTCGCATCGTTCACCAGATAGGCAGACACGCCGACATTCGCGGCGACTTCGCGCAAGCGGTTTGAATTCGAGCTATTCGGCGAACCCACCACGACCACCACGTCGCATTGCTTGACCAGCATCTTCACGGCATCCTGGCGGTTTTGCGTGGCATAGCAGATGTCGTCTTTCTTCGGGCCGGTGATGAACGGGAAGAGCGTCTTGAGCGCGGCGATGATCGTACTGGCATCGTCCACAGACAGCGTGGTTTGCGTGACGTAAGCGAGATTTTTATCGTCTTTCACCTTGAGATGCGCGACCTGGGCCGGCGATTCCACCAGATACATGCCGCCATTGCTCTGCCCCATCGTGCCTTCGACTTCGGGATGTCCGGCATGACCGATCATGACGATCTCTTTGCCCTGCTCGCGCATCCTCGACACTTCGATATGCACCTTGGTCACCAGCGGACAGGTCGCATCGAACACGGTCAGCCCGCGCGCTTCGGCCTCGTGGCGCACCGCCTGAGACACGCCATGGGCACTGAAGATCAGGATGCTACCGCTCGGCACATCCGACAGATCCTCGATAAACACAGCGCCCTTCTGGCGCAAACCATCCACGACGAATTTGTTGTGCACCACTTCATGACGCACGTAGATCGGCGCACCGTGCAGAACCAGTGCGCGCTCGACGATCTCGATGGCACGATCGACCCCGGCGCAGAAACCGCGAGGATTAGCCAGCAACAGTTCCATGTTTTTTCTCCTTGAAACTATCCAGAATTAATAGGAACGCACCGCAGGTGATCGCAGAATCGGCCAGGTTGAATGCCGGGAAATAATGTTCGTCCCAATGGAACGATAAAAAATCCACCACATAACCATATGCGAGCCGGTCGATCAGATTACCCAATGCACCGCCGAGAATCATGCTCAATGCCAGGGCGAACAACACTTGCGCCCTGTGCTTGCGCAACAGCCAGATTATCCACGCCGAAGCGACAATCGCGATGATGCTGAACAGCCAGCGTTGCATCCCGCCCGCATCGTTCAAGAAACTGAATGCCGCGCCGGTGTTATGCGCCAGCACCAGATTGAACACGCTGAGAACGGTGATACTCTCGCCAAAGGCAAAGTGGTTTGTGATCCACGCCTTGCTCAATTGGTCGAGAACGATGACCAGCGCGCTCAGCCACAACCAGCGGTTAAGCATAACGGCGCACCTCTCCGCTTCCGTATAAATTGCTCACGCAACGACCGCACAGCGTAGCGTGCTGCGCATCCGCGCCTACATCTTCGCGGTAATGCCAACAGCGTTCGCACTTGTCGTGCAGGCTGGCGGAGACATCGATATGTCCTTCAGCTTCCGTTGCAACCCGATGCACGGTGGCGCGCGAAGTGATGAACACCAGGCGCAAATCTTCGCCGAGACGCGCCAACACATCATAATCTTCGCCTGCGACATACACATCGACTTCTGCGGCGAGCGCAGAGCCGATCAGGCCTGTGGCACGGGCTTCTTCCAGTTGCTTGTTCACCTTTGCACGCCAGGCGACGATCTTCAGCCATGCGGCGACCGCATCGCCATCCAGTTGTGCATCCGGCAACGAATGCCACTCATCCAGGAACACACTGCGATCATTATTGCCACTCAACACCTCACACACCTCCTCAGCGGTAAAGCTCAGGATAGGCGCAATCAGACGCGCCAGACTATGGGCGATGTGATACAGCGCGTTCTGCGCGGAACGGCGCGGGATAGAGCCTTGCCCGGCGGTGTACAAACGATCTTTCAGAATATCCAGATAGAAGCCGCCCAGATCTTCAGAACAGAAAGTCTGCAATTTTTGCGCGACCAGATGAAACTCATATTTTGAATACGCGCCGGTGACCTCCTCCTGCAGACGTTGTGTGATCGCCAGCGCATAGCGATCAATTTCCAACCACTGCGCCACGGGCATGGCGTGCTGCTGCGGATCGAAATCGGCGATGTTGGCCAACAGAAATCGCAAGGTATTACGAATACGCCGATAGCTTTCCACCACACGTTTGAGAATTTCATCCGAGATGGTCAGTTCGCCCGAGTAATCTGTAGCGGCTGTCCACAAGCGCAAGATATCGGCACCGAGTGTGTCCAGGATTTTTTGCGGCGCGATCACGTTGCCTTTGGATTTCGACATCTTGTGACCGCTGCCATCCACGACAAAACCGTGTGTCAGCAATGCATCGTAAGGCGCGCGGCCATTGATGGCACAAGCGGTCAGCAGAGAGGACTGGAACCAGCCGCGATGCTGATCCGAACCTTCCAGATAAAGATCGGCCGGCGATTCGCCTCGCTCCAACCGCTGCTGAACCTCGTCCCTGAATGCTTCGTGATGGCGCAACACCGACGCATGCGTTGTTCCGGAATCAAACCACACGTCCAGCGTGTCGCTGAGTTTCTTGTAGTGTTCTGCCTCCGCACCCAGCAAGTCCACCGAGTTCAGACTGAACCAGGCCTCGATACCGTCGCGCTCGACCAGCTTGGCCACCTGCTCCAGCAATTCCGGCGTGCGCGGGTGCAACTGGCCGGTTTCCTTGTGCATGAAGAACGGCATCGGCACACCCCAGCTGCGCTGGCGCGACACGCACCAGTCGGGACGATTCCTGATCATCGCCTCCAGGCGGGCGCGTCCCCAGCTTGGGAAAAATTCGGTTTGTTCGACTGCACTGTTCGCCAAATCGCGCAGTGATTTGCCATCGCGTTTATCAGGCTTCCCGGAATGCGAACGTTTTTCTTGCACCAGCTGTTCAGCATCTTCATATCCGGCAAGCCCGACGTTATCCATACCGATGAACCACTGCGGCGTGGAGCGGAAGATGATCGGGGTCTTGTGCCGCCAGCAATGCGGATAGCTGTGCTGCATCTTTTCGATGTGCAACAGATGTCCGCTGGATTGCAGCGCATCGATCACCACATCGTTGGCCTTCCACACGAACAGACCACCGACCAGCGGCAGATTGGCGGCAAACTTGCCGTCGTCGCCGACCGGGTTGTCGGTGGGCAGATTATATTTCTGGCCGACAAAATAATCGTCCAGGCCGTGCGCCGGTGCGGTATGCACCAGGCCGGTACCCGCCTCCAGCGTGACATGGTCGCCGCAGATGATCGGCACGCTGCGCTCATAGAACGGGTGCTGCAGCAACAATCCTTCCAGTGCCGCACCCTTGCAGGTGGCGGCCATACCGTCGCCCCGGTCATTGCTTCCCCCCAACTGGTAGCGAGCCAGACACTGGGTTGCGAGATCGAATGCAAGTATCAAGTAGCCCTTGGGGGTTTTGACCAGGTCATATTGCAGCTCCGGGTGCACGCAGACCGCCTGGTTGGCAGGCAATGTCCACGGCGTGGTGGTCCAGATCACCGCATACACCTTGGCATCGCCCGGCAGCGAGACACCAAATGCCTTGCGCAGCGCCGCCTTGTCCTTCACCTCGAAACCCGCGTCGATCGCGGGCGAGCTCTTGTCCTCGTATTCCACCTCCGCCTCGGCCAGCGCCGACTGGCAATCCAGACACCAGTTCACCGGCTTGTAGCCCTGGTAAAGATAGCCGCGTTCGTAGATGCTGCCGAGCGCGCGCATGATGTCGGCCTCGGTCTTGAAATCCATGGTCAGGTAGGGATGATCCCAATCGCCCAGCACGCCCAGGCGGATGAAGTCTTTCTTCTGCCGCTCGATCTGTTCCTTGGCATAGGCGCGGCACAGCGCGCGGAATTGAGAGGGCGGAATCGCTTTGCCGTGTTTCTTCTCCACCTGCAACTCGATCGGCAAGCCGTGGCAATCCCAGCCCGGCACATAAGGCGCGTCAAAGCCCGCCAAGGTTTTAGATTTGACGATGATGTCCTTGAGTATCTTGTTCACCGCATGGCCGATGTGAATGTCGCCGTTCGCATAGGGCGGGCCGTCATGCAGGATGAACACGGGCTTGCCTTGTTTGGCGGCGCGGATCCTTTTATAGCGTTGCTGTTCCTGCCAGCGCGCCAGCATCTGCGGCTCGCGCTTGGCGAGATCGCCGCGCATCGGGAACGGTGTATCGGGAAGATTCAGGGTGCTTTTATAATCGGTCATGTCGGGTAGTCAGTCACTTCGGGTAATCAGTCATGTTGCTCGAACCATTTCTTTGCGTGTTCCACATCCAGCGCGATTTGCCGCGTCAGTGTTGCCACATCGGGATATTTTTCTTCATCGCGCAGCTTTTGCAAAAATTCCACGCGCAAATGTTTGCCGTAAATCTGTTGCGAAAATTCGAACAGATGTACTTCCAACACAGGCTTGTCATCATGCTTCACTGTCGGGCGCACACCAAGGCTGGCCACGCCCTGCAACACGCCCAGGCCTTCGGCATGAGCGTTCACCACGTAAATCCCTGACAACGGCGGGCGATTGTGTTTCAACTGGATGTTCGCGGTGGGAAAGCCCAATTTTCTCCCCATCCCGTCGCCATGCACCACACGCCCGCTGATGCTGTAGTGTCTCCCCAGGTAACCCTGCGCGGCGCGCATCTGTCCGGCTGCCAAAGCAGCGCGTACCGCCGTGCTGGAGATCCGCACGCCTTCAAGCCTCACGCTGTGCACCGCCTGCACCGCAAAGCCATGCCTGGCGCCGATCTTTTCCATCAGTGCAAAATCGCCGGCGCGCCCGCTGCCGAAGCGGAAGTCATCACCAATCAATACGAAATTGGCAGATAGCTTCACATGAAGCGCGTGTATGAAATCCTCCGCACTCATTTTTGCAAAGCCTGCATTGAAATGGCACACGTGCACGCGATCTATGCCCAGCGCGACAAAAAATTCCAGCTTCTCGCGCAGGCTGGTCAACCGCACCGGCGCTTGCAGCGGCATAAAGAATTCGCGCGGATGCGGCTCGAAGATCACCACCGCTGTCGGCAAGCCGCGCGCTTTCCCCACAGCAAGTAACTCGTTCAACAATGCCTGGTGGCCCAGATGCACACCATCGAAATTGCCGATAGTGAGTGCAACAGGCTGGGAGTCAATGGAATAAAGTCCGCGAAGGATCTGCATAGCGGGCGAATTATACAGTAGGGTGCAATAAGCGTAGCGCATTGCACCATTGATCTTTAAAACATGCGGCGCAATGCCCTTTGGTTATTGCGCCCTACGCGGGCTTAGGATGTGTGGATCCGCCAACCTTAATGAATTTCTCTCGCGGGGACATTACCCTACCACTATGGCAAGGTCCATGGCATTCTCGGTAACGCTATGGGAACCTCTAAAAATTCAGAGTTCGCCCAAATGCAAGGCGCGGAAAAAATTTCGCAGCGCCGCATATGGTCGATATGTAAGCAAGAAATTTTTTTCGCAACGCAGCAGTTGGGATGAAATCTGGATTTTGAGAGGCTCCCATCAAGCCGTCCCGCCCACCGTCAGCCCGTCGATCCTTATCGTAGGTTGCCCCACGCCGACCGGCACGCTCTGGCCTTCTTTGCCGCAGGTGCCGACACCGGCATCGAGCGCCATGTCATTGCCGATCATCGAGATGCGCGTCAACACATCCGGGCCGTTGCCGATCAGCGTCGCGCCCTTCACCGGGTGGGTGATCTTGCCGTCTTCGATCATGTAGGCTTCGGCGGTGGAGAACACGAATTTTCCGCTGGTGATGTCCACCTGTCCGCCGGCGAAATTCACCGCGTACAGGCCGTGCTTCACCGAGGCGATGATTTCTTTCGGGTCCTTGTTGCCGTTGAGCATATAGGTGTTGGTCATGCGCGGCATCGGCAGGTGCGCATAGGATTCGCGTCGCGCATTGCCCGTGACCGGCACGCCCATCAGCCGCGCGTTGAGCGTGTCCTGCAAATAACCTTTAAGGATGCCGTTCTCGATCAGCGTGGTACATTGGGTGGGATTGCCTTCGTCGTCCATCTGCAACGAGCCGCGCCGTCTTGCCATCGTGCCGTCATCCACCACGGTCACACCTTCCGCCGCGACGCGCTCGCCGACACGGCCGGAAAATGCCGAACTGCCCTTGCGGTTGAAATCGCCTTCCAGGCCGTGGCCTATCGCTTCGTGCAACAGGATGCCCGGCCAGCCGTTGCCCAGCACCACGGTCATGTTGCCGGCCGGAGCGGGTGAGGCGTCCAGATTGGTCACCGCCTGATGCACGGCTTGCGCCGCATATTTGTGCAACATCGCATCGTCGAAATAAGCATAGTCGAAACGTCCGCCGCCGCCCGCCGAACCCTGTTCGCGCTTGCCGTTGCTTTCGATGATAACCGTGACCGACAGCCGCACCAGCGGGCGGATGTCGGCATTCATCAAACCGTCGCTGCGCGCGACCATCACCACTTCGTATTCGCCGGCCAGTCCCGCCATCACCTGCACCACGCGCGGATCGAGCGCGCGCGCATAACCTTCGAGGCGTTCCAGCAATGCGACTTTTTCCGCATCCTTGAGGCTGGCGATCGGATCATGCGGCAGATAGATTTCGCGCCGAGAACCATGGTTAATCCCAAGGGGAATGATAGGCACAGTCTGCGTGCCGCCCTGCCTGGCGATGGCGCGGGTGGCTTGCGCCGCGCTTTCCAGCGCGTTCAGGCTGATGTCGTCGGAATAGGCGAAGGCGGTTTTCTCGCCGCTGACCGCGCGCACCCCGACACCCTGGTCGATGTTGAAGCTGCCGGATTTGACGATGCCCTCTTCCAGCGACCAGCTCTCTGCACGGCTGTATTGGAAATACAGATCGGCGTAGTCAAGCCGGTGCGCCATCATGCTGGCAAACACCTGCTCGATATGGCCCGCCTCGATCGAATAAGGCACAAACAGCGATTGCTGCGCGGTGGCAAACAGCGTATCGAACGGGGGGTTTTGTTGTAGGGTAGTAGTCATCATCAGCAGCTAAATAAGATGCGATGCGTCAGCGCCGGCAGGCTGGTACGCAGGCTGGCTTGATATGACGGATTGATATCGGCAACCACCACACCGGAACCGCGCGGCAACCTGTCCAGCACCCGCCCCCATGGGTCGACGATCATGGTGTTGCCGTGCGTCTCACGCCCGTTGACGTGATAGCCGCCCTGTGCCGAAGCGACCACATACGCCAGGTTTTCCACTGCGCGTGCGCGCACCAGCACTTCCCAGTGCATCTTGCCGGTGGTCTCGGTGAACGCGGCGGGCAACACGATGATGTCCACGTTCTTCATCGCGCGGAACAACTCGGGGAAGCGCAGGTCGTAGCACACGGCGAGGCCGATGCGCCCGAACGGACTATCCACCACCACGACCTGATTGCCCGGCTCTATAGTCTTGGCTTCGTGATAACTCTCGTTGCCCAACTCCAGATTGAACAGATGGATCTTGTCGTAGCGTGCCACTTGCTTGCCCTGCTCATCGAACACCAGACAGCTGTTCAGCACCTTGTCCGGTGTGCTGGCCGCCAGCGGGATCGAGCCCCCCACCAGCCAGATCTTGTAGTGGCGCGCGGTTTCGCTGAGGAATGACTGGATCGGGCCGTCACCAGCTTGCTCGCACACCCTGACCTTATCCTGCTCATTCATGCCCATGATCGCGAAGAATTCCGGCAGCACCACCAGGCGCGCGCCCTGCTCAACGGCTTTGGCGATGAGGCGACGCGCCTCGCTGAGGTTGCCCGCGACATTCGGGCCGGAAGCCATCTGAATGGCGGCAACCTTGAATGTGTTGACTTGCGCGGCAATGCGCTGTTGTGTGGTATCACCTGCTGACATCATTCTCTTTCCTATTCGTTTGGATTATTTTGTTTTGACTGGTTCGAGGCTCCGCCAATCTTGACTACATTGGGATTGCTCCATGTTCCGCTGACATTGTATTCAAATGACACCAACTTATCGAGCGGATTACCCAATAATTTGTTGGCGATAAGCGATCCGATGCCCACAGCCGGACTGATGACAAACACACCTATCATCGACATACTGTCGCCCAGGGTCGGGAACACTTTCACGCGCAGATCCTGCGTTTCCCGGTTCAGATCAACGCTGCCCTTCATGGTCACCTTGGCAGACGATCCGTCTATATGAAAATCCTGTGTCTCTATCACACCATCCTTGATTGAAGCACTGCCATTGATGTTATCGAATTGAAAACCCTCGCTGAACACATCGGTAAAACCCAAAGCGATATGTTTTGGCAAGTCTTGCAGGCTGAGAATACTGAGCAATTTCCCGGCACTTGAATCCATTTTCAGGAACTGGCCCTTGCTGGTGTCCAGTTTGAGTGTCCCGTTCAAAATAGCATTACTGAATTCGTCCGGCGTGCCGACCCATGACAAGTCAGCCATCAGCCTGCCACTGCCGCCCTTGACGGTATTGGGATAGCCGGAACGCCCCAGAATCTTTCCCGCATCGCTGATATCCAGCACCAGTTTGACCTGTGTTTTCATCTGCCCAGCCGTATTGCTCCAGACTCCATCTCCCGACAAGCTGCCGTCCGGGTTGGTAATATTCAGACGGCGCAATCGCCAATCCTTGCCATCCGGGTGTCCAACCAGTTCGAAGCGGCCGATCTGGTTGTTTTTTAACTGCAGATTCTCGATCGTAAAATCCAGTGCAGGCAGATCATCCGGCTTCAGCACCTCGGTCGGCTCGATCACTTTGATCTGCGCGTAAGGTTCCGGTTGCGCTGGCAATTGTTTGCCAACCGACTGCCATTGCAGGTTACGCAAATGCGCGCTGAGCTTTCCGCCCGTTTCAAATCCGTGCGGTTGCCAAACCACCTCGCCGTTCATCGCGCTGCTTGATAGCTGCGCCGCATATCCGTCGCCGCGCTTGCTGGCATCGATATGCAGCGCTTCGATATTCTGTCCGTAACCCGTGAGTTTTTCAATGTCCAGGTTTACTCCGGCGATAGAAACTGCCGGTCCTGATTTTCCCTCGCCGCCTGTCAAACCTCCCCAACCTTGCATCGAAAGCTCCGGCAAGGTACCGACCAGCCACACTCCTGTCCCGAGCCCAGTCGAAGCCTGTCCTGAGCCTTGGCCTGTCCTGAGCTTGTCGAAGGATCGAAGGGGGCCGGCTTTGGTCCTCCGTGACCCTCTCACCTTCCTGGTGACAGCCGGGGTGCCTGGCTCGCCAAAAGTGATCGTGCCGCTATCGATCACACTCGAACCGTCCTCTAAACCGCCCATCAGATCCGCATACAACAGCTTGCCGAGTTTCGCGGTGATGGTGAATTGGTCGGCCGGCATAACACCGGCGGCTGTTCGAGTGACTGTCCCGCGCAGGGTTTGCAGGACAGGTTTCCTTTTCACCCGCAACCGCATGGGCTCGTTGGCGGATTTGGCAAAAGGTTGCGGCAACGTGGAACTGATCCCCTGCAAATCGGAATTGATGATGACCTGTGCGGATTTTTTCTTCACGCTGATATCTGCATCCCACGCCGCGCCGCCATGCAAATAATTCAGCAGCGGCAGCGGCGAGTTTTTGCGCAACACATCGAGATTGATATGTCCTTGCGCGGTTGCATGAACCGCCCCGCCTTCGCCGGTCTGCATATTGATGTTGGCTGTCCCGCCCAATATCTCCGCCGAAACTCCCTTGGTTTGCATACCCGATTCGGTGAACGACAGCGCACCGCGTGTCTTGCGCAACAGGGGCACACCTTCGCCCAAGTCGATATCGTTATCCTGCACGGTGACAGTGCCGGCCACTTTGACCGGATTGCTGCCCAGCAACGGTATGTGCAAGAACAGATCCAGATGCCCGTTGCCGCTGGCGCGCATACCATCAGTAAAACCGTCTATGTATCCGCGTACCGGACTCTTCTGGATGAATTGCAACAGCACATTGCTCGCCGCAACAGCCTCGCCCTTTATCTCCAGCGGCAGATCCTTGCTCATCATGTCCGGCAAAGTGACGGTCACATTCTGCAGGCGGGCACCGGCCATGGTTGCCGATGGCGATTTCACTTCCAGCTTGTTGCCGCGTATCAAAAATTCACCGGAGATATTTTCGATGCGCGGCCAATCCTTGTCGAATTCCAGCACCGCATCCTGCGCATGCCCGCCGATCTCGAACAGGGTGTCCTTGGTTCCATCCAGAGGGAAGTCGCTCAAATTGCCCTTGATGCGCAGATGGAAATCTTCGGTGTGTCCCGCCTGCAATGCGCCGTTCAACCAGTCGTTTCCTTCCTTGTTCAGCGCGATCAGCGGGGTATAGCGGGCAGCGCGCCTGATATCGCCACGCGTCAGATTGGCCGTCAGATCCAGCACGCCCAGGGTTCCGGCCTGCGTCTGATAACTGCCATGCACTTTGCCTGCCAGATCATCGTTGGCGACCGCGACGTTGTTGATCGTAATCGACAATTCACCATGCCTGCGTTGCCAACCGATCTGGCCCGTCAAGGCAGCAAAAGGCACCGGCTCCCGCATCACGCCCGGCGCATCCACGACCATCTTATGGGCATTGATATTCAGACTGCCACTTGCATCGCTGCCATCAACGTCCCCAGTAAAGCCGGAAAAGCCGGGCATTTTACCGACCTGACGAACAGCAAGGTTGTCGAAGCGGCCCTTGATTTTGAAGTTATCCGGTTTTTCGAGAGTGCCTTGCCATGCCACACCCAAATCAGTCACGCGACCGCTTGGTGCGTATGCATCCAGCCCGGAACGCAGATCCGCTTGCAGCGGCAGGTATTTTGCCAGGCTGACAAGGCCGTCCAATTGCAACAAGTTGGCGCGAAGCTCACCACCGCCCGGTTGCTCTTTGTCGGCTTTGGCAGTGCGAAAATAAAAATCCGTGTGATGCAGCTCGATGCCGTTTTGCAATCGCAGCGCCAGACCCTGTGTGGAAACCTCGAAACCGCCCTTCACTTCCTGCCATGCGGCGCGACCGTGCAAGTTGGTCAACACCATTTCCGGTGTATCTTCTGCCAGCTTGGCCACCACGTTATACAGCGCCATATCCGCAGTGACTCCGGTAACCTTGCCCCCTTCGACATTCAGCCAGCCACGCAATGCGCCGCGTCCTTGACTGAACTCTTTGGGCAAGTCCAGCCACTTCCGCCACGCCGTTATATCGGTAAAGTCGAGCTGCGTGAAGATATTGCCGTGCCAATTTTCCAGTTCATGAAAACTTGTTCCGTAAAAATCGCCGCGCACATCCAGCGGCGTCGCCAGATCCTCGGGCGGCAAGGCGCGCAAGGCAAAACGATGATGACTGAACAGGCTCTCGATCCGAAAATTCACCTTCCGCAAAACAAGTGGCGGGGCATCGCGAAACTCGTCCACCCACACGATCAGCGCGTCGCGCACCACCATGCGCGACTGGTGCAACAGCCAATCGGACCAATCGTTATCGCCGCCTTTTTTAGAAAGTGCCACGCCGCCGATAAAGATTCCCCCATGCACATCGCGACGTATCAGCAGCTCCGGCTGATCGATTTCCAGACTGGCCAGCCGCAGCTGCGCAGTAAACAACGACATCCACGATACGCTGGTACTGACCCCTTTCAGCACCAGGGCGGGTTGGCGCTGCTCATCCAGGATGCGCACATCGGAAAAATCAAGGCGCGGCTGAAAGCCCTGCCAATCGCCTTCGATCTTGCCGATGGTGACCGGATTACCTATCGCCGCTGCCAAAAAAGCGGTGATCTGGTCGTGATACTGCTCGATATCGGGCAATAGCAAATAGCGCAGGGACATGATGGTCAGTGCGATAAGCACGACAACGGTTGCCAACACAACGATGACAAATCGCGTCAGCCAGTTAAAACTGCGCCAGAGCATGCGGCCGGGAAGAGGATTCAACATCTATAATTTATAAATAGGCTGCGCAAACGCGCCATATCTTTTGCTGCGACATATAATCGCCAGGACTTACAATCGTTTGACAATGCGTATTCTAACTTAAGCAGACCATGAATATCGAAAACTCACCGCCCGCGACCTTCAGCGACCTGCTGCAAAAGACGCTGCACTGCAGTCGTTATGCGAAACGAGTACTCGAAATAGACCCGGCACTGCTGGATTGGTTGCAAAATAATTACACTACACCGTTCGACCGCGCTGAAATGCAGGCTGCGCTGCAGCAGACCGGACTCGACCCCCAACCCTCCCCCGCAATCAGGGGAGGGGACGAAGGTGTCGCTCATGCGACATCTACGTTTAACGACGAAGCCGAACTGGCGCGGACCGTGCGCCAATTGCGCAAACAGGTGATGGTCAAGCTGATCCTGCGCGACCTCAACGGGCTGGCAGACCTGAACGAAGTGATGCATACCATGACCGCGCTGGCCGAAATCTGCGTGCAGCATGCGCAGGCCTGCCTGATGAAATCCCTGCTGCAGCTGTTCGGCAGCCCGATCGGCGAATCCAGCGGAACAGCGCAGGAACTGCTGGTCATCGGCATGGGCAAGCTGGGCGGCGAAGAGCTGAACGTCTCTTCGGATATCGACCTGATCTTCGTCTATCCGGAAGACGGGCAGACCGACGGCGCGCACAGTCTGAGCAACCATGAATTCTTCTCCCGCCTGGGCCGCCGCCTGATCAACATGATCAACGAACTCACCGCCGACGGCTACGTGTTCCGTGTGGACATGCGGCTGCGCCCCTATGGCGAGAGCGGCCCGCTGGTGACCAGCTACGCCGCACTGGAAGAATATCTGGTCAGCCAGGGACGCGAATGGGAACGTTACGCCTGGATCAAGGCGCGCGTCGTGGCACCGGCCCGCTTCCCTCTGGATGAAACAACTAGCCATTCGACTAAGCTGCAAAAGACCGCAGCTAAGTCGCGGGTTATCCCCAACCCTCTGGATGAAACAACTGATATGACTACTAGCCATCTGACTAACCCAGCAAAGGACGCTGGTCAAGTCATTGGTTATAGCCATTCGACCAGGCTGCAAACAGCCGCAGCCAAATCGCTGGTTATCCCGCAAGCGGGCGAGGAGGCAAACGAATCGCTGCGCGAATTTTACGTTAACGAACTGGCACAGCTGGTGCAACCGTTCGTGTTCCGCAAATACCTCGACTTCGGCGCGATCGATTCGATGCGCCGCCTGCACGCGCAGATCCGCCAGGAAGTGCTGCGCCGCGACCGTCTCAACAACATCAAGCTCGGCCCGGGCGGCATCCGCGAGATCGAATTCACCGCGCAGGTATTCCAGCTGATACGCGGCGGGCAGGATGCCAGGCTGCGGGTGCTGCCGACCCGGCGCGTGTTGCAAGTGCTCGCCGCGAACGGGCAACTCGGCAAACAGATCGTCGCCGACCTCGATGCCGCCTATGTATTCCTGCGCGATCTGGAACACCGCCTGCAATACCTCGATGACCAGCAGACCCAGGAATTGCCCGAGAACACAGAGGACCGGCAGATCATCGCCGATGCGATGGGCTATGCAGATTACGCCGCCCTGCTGGTAGACCTCGATCGGCACCGCGCGCTGGTCAGCCGGCAATTCGAACAGATCTTCGGCGCGCAGAATGAAGGACAAAGCGATGCGCAATTGTGGCGCGAAGGCATCAGCGATGACGAACTGAACACTCAGCTGACAAGCTTGGGCTATCACGCTGCGAATGACAGCGCAAAGCTCTTGCAGCAACTGCGCGCCGGCAATCGTTACCGGCAATTGCCCGAGCTGAGCCGGCAGCGGCTGGACAAATTGGTGCCGCAATTCATCGCCCTGAGCGCACAACACGACGATCCCGACGCAACGCTGTCCAGACTGCTGACCCTGCTGGATGCCGTCAGCCGCCGCGCCGCGTATCTCGCCTTTCTGGCCGAATATCCGCAGGCGTTGGAGCGCCTCACCGCGCTGGTCTCCGCCAGCAGCTGGGCAAGCGAATATTTGACGCAGCACCCGGCCCTGTTCGACGAACTGCTGGATGCGCGCGAGATGTATCAGCCGCCGCAGTGGCAACACATCGACCTGGAATTGCAAACCCGCCTCGACGACTGTGCCGGAGACACCGAGCGGCAACTGGATGTGCTGCGCCATGCCCAGCAGGAGCAGGTCTTTTATCTGCTGGCGATGGATCTGCAGGGCATGTTGCCGCTGGAAAAGCTCAGCGATCACCTCAGCGACCTGGCCGATCTGATGCTGCGCCACGTGCTGAAATTATGCTGGGTGAACACGCGCAAGCGCCACCGCGACGATGCAAGATTCGCGATCATCGCGTATGGCAAACTGGGCGGCAGAGAGCTGGGCTACGCCTCCGATCTCGACCTGATCTTTTTGTATGACGACGACCATCCCGATGCGCAGGAAAACTACGCGCGACTGGCGCAACGCATCAACACGATGCTGAGCAGCTACACCTCATCGGGGCGTCTGTATGAAACCGACCTGCGCCTGCGCCCGAACGGCGCGAGCGGTTTGCTGGTGAGTTCGGTCGCGGCATTTTCAGAGTACCAGCAAAAAGAAGCGTGGGTGTGGGAACATCAGGCCTTGACGCGCGCCCGCTTCAGCGCGGGCGATGCCAGGGTCGGCGCGGCCTTCGAGCAGATCCGCCAGCAGGTGCTGTGCCAAAAACGCGACCTTGCGACGCTGCGCAAGGAGATACTCGACATGCGCCAGAAGATGCACGACGGCCATCCGAATGACAGCGGCCTGTTCGACATCAAGCACGACAGCGGCGGCATGGTGGACATCGAATTCATCGTGCAATACCTGGTGCTGGCTTATGCCCACCAATACCCGCAGTTGACCGCCAACGTCGGCAACCTCGCGCTGCTCAAACTCGCCGGCGAGCTTGGCCTGATCCCGGTCGGGATCGCCGAACAGACCCGCACGCTGTACCGCACTTTGCGCCAGACACAACACCGGATGCGTCTGAACAATCAGACACCCTGCCGCGTGGCACAAGACGAGATCGACACCGGCGCAAGCCGACAGTTATGGAAAATACTGTTCCCGACGGAATGAAACGCATGGACAATCCGGAGCAATAAGCAGAACGCCCGTAAATATTGATCGCCGCAGATTTATCACCGGACATCACCGCTTGCGCAGCGGGTCGAGCAGCGACGACAGACCGTTGTGGTCCAGCTCCTGCATCAGCGCCAGCAGCTGCCCGAGCTCGCCGGGCGGGAAGCCCTTCCGTGCGAACCAGTTGAGATAGTTTCCCGGCAGGTCGGCGATCAAGCGGCCCTTGTACTTCCCGTAAGGCATCTCGCGCGTGACCAGCAGCTCCAAGTGTTCGTGGTTCATCCCAATTAACAGACCCTGGTAATTCGTTCGTTTGCGATCAAGAAAGCAATCCGCGCCTTGATTTTTCGATGTGCGCATCCTGGATAAGCAGCGCCAACCCGCCCCACTCCTGATGAATGATATTGGTGAGGATCGCGTATTCCTCGCCCTCCTTAATGTCGTGGTTCGCCCAATAATCGGTCAGTTTGTTGCGCGTCTCCTGCCCGGTCATGCGCTGCTGTATCCACTTCTCGCTGCACCCGTGCTTTTGCCAAGTCTCGCGTGCGCGCTCTAACGAGAGTGCGGGATCAGCCAACTCCTGCATCCGCTCATAACCCACCTTCGCCAGCCACAACTTGATCGGCTCGGCCTTCGGGCTGGGCACGGACTGCACCAGCCGCAACAATGTCTCGGCAGTAGCAACATCGGTTAGCCGCTGCTTGCCATCTTCAGCGGTCATTTTCAACTGGTTACAATTTGTAACCAGTTCACTTCCTTCTTTACTCAGCCTGTTCTTCAGCACCTTCCAGTAGTTTCTAACAGCCTGATAATCGGCCTGCTGGGTCAACACCTGCACGATGTCCACCACCGAAAACCACCACGTCTCAGTCGCCTCGTCATACACGCGGCGGATTTCATGCTCTTCAAAGATGGCAGGCTGGGGTTGCATTGTCAGGACTCCTGGTTCAGGGATGCCATGTGGGTTATTTCAATCCGTGACAAATTGTCACCGGTTGGCTAAACGACAACCGCATCGTAGAGAACGTTCGTTCTGATGTCAACTCGACGAGGCAATGGTTTGCATTTTGTAGGAGCGGGCCATGCGGGTGCCCGGACATAACCAGCGACTTGGCGAGCGTTTTTTGCTCGCTTAGTCGAATGGCTAGTAGTTCCATCAAGAGTTTTTCGTACCCGCGATCAACTCTATCGCGGGCATGGCCCGCTCCTACACACCCCGATAAAAAAAGTCGTTGGACTCAACCCACCCGCTCCACCAACCACGCATCATCCCGAAACCCGACTCGGCATGCTTGCGGGGATTTTCATTCAGAGCGAAGCGACCACACATGTCAGTCCTTTTTCTTCCCGATGATCTAAGTGTGCCCGAAAACCCAGGTTAGCTCACTTTGCTTCATTTTTTCTTGTCTATTTTTTTCTTCGCACTTTCGACCTGCTTGATGCTCTGCTCCGGTGTCGGCAAAGACTCTGGCATGGTACCGCCCAACTCCTTGATGGTTTGGCGGACCTTCTGGCCTACTTCAAAATGCGCCTGGTTTGCCTGTTGCTTGCTGTGTACTTTATCCCGTTTCAACTTCTCTTCCGCCTGCGTGGCCCTGAACAGGTTGGCTGCCAGCTCGGTGCTTCCCATGTGATCGAGTATCTTCTGGCTCTTTTTCAATCCCTTGCGCGCATGGATGTCCTTCGCGCCTAAGCCGCCATACAAACCTTTGTAGCCGTGATCCTGAAAAATGGCGTAGTCCAGACTGGTTTCCACCCCTGCATCCTTCGCCACCGCAGCCAGATACTTGTTGTGCTCGGCCAACTCGTTGCGTATCGCCAAACGCTTTTCATCTTCCGACAAGCGCGCAAATTTCTCGTCATCCTGCAACTCCTGCCGCCGCGCCTGCATCGCAAAATAGGTTTGCCCGTTAGCGATCACCGGCTTGGATGGATCGCCGTTCTGCACAATCAGATAGCAGGCATAACGCGACAGCCTGACATCTGGCAATTCACGCTTCGCTCCCGAGCCGATATCGACCATTTCGAGGATATCCTCGAAATGGTCTGCAACCGCATAACCACTGACCTGGCAAGCTTCCCGCGCCCGCTCGATGACAGGCTGGAAATGTCGATACTCCGAATACTCCAACACCTTGGCGAGTTTGCGTGCAGACCAGTATTCGTTACCCGCCGCATCTTGCTGGCGGATACTCTCGAAAGTGGCGTGATGCTGTTTGGCAATGCGCTTATCGGTCATGGTATTTTCCTCCCTGTTCCAGTTTTATTCCCGGCCTAAGTCAGGGGAATCAACGTGCAGAACGACAACCGCATCGTAGAGAACGTTCGTTCTGATGTCAACTCGACGAGGCAATGGTTTGCATTTTGTAGGAGCGGACCATGCCCGCGAACCACTCCGAGATAATGGTTTGTCTTTTGTAGGAGCGGGCCATGCGGGTGCCCGGACATAACCAGCGACTTGGCGAGCATTAACCAGCGGCTTATGTCACCGTCGTTAGGTGACTTAGCCGAATGGCTATGCAAAGCTTTTGCTCGCATAGTCGAATGGCTAGTAGTTCCATCACAAGTTTTTCGTACCCGCGAACAAAAAAACAATCGCGGGCATGGCCCGCTCCTACAATTCATCAATACTACAGCTTGGTCAGCAGCTTGAAGTTATCCGCGGTGGAATGTCAGGCGT
>Ga0097691_1001256_pt1 | contig 19131 bp, 17 predicted proteins | sample NGESurdeep072012_8_FD_72858 | JGI IMG/M metagenome (GOLD analysis project Ga0097691, IMG submission 72858) | Arctic peat soil microbial communities from Barrow, Alaska - NGEE Surface sample 210-1 deep-072012 | ecosystem: Environmental > Terrestrial > Soil > Wetlands > Peat ... | reverse complement strand
GTCAGACCCGGACCTCACCCACACCGCTGAGTGTCTTAAGAAGTTCGATTTCCTCGTAGTCCAAGACATCTTCCTAACTGAGACAGGAGAACTCGCAGACGTTGTACTACCAGGCGCGTGTTGGGCGGAAAAGGAAGGCACGTTTACGAGCACTGAAAGACGCGTGAACCGCGTTAGAAAGGCAGTTGAGCCACCCGGCGAAGCAAAGACTGACTGGGAAATCATTTGTGCCCTTGCCAACAAGTTAGAGATCCCTGGTTTCAACTTCGAGAGCGCCGAACAGATATTCGAAGAAGTCAGACAATGTACGCCGCAATACGCAGGAATGAGCTACGCACGGCTGGAAAAGCCAGAAGCACTACATTGGCCGTGTCCAACCGAAGAACATCCCGGAACGCCGATTCTCCACACAGCGAAGTTTTCAGCGCCTGATGGACTAGGAACCTTCTTCGGAATTGAATGGAGGCCACCTGCAGAAGTGACTGATGCGGACTATCCGTTCATCCTCACTACCGGGCGTATATTGTTCCACTACCACACCGGAACTATGACGAGGCGATCGCCAACGCTCAACGCCGAAGTCCCAACGGGATACGTTGAGATCAGTCCGGAAGACGCAGCTGAACTTGGCATAGCTAAGGGAGACATGGTAAAGGTGCGAACGCGACGCGGCGAGGTCACAACACCTGCCAAGGTCACAAAAGATATTCCAAAAGGGATACTCTTTATGCCGTTCCACTTCAAGGAAGCGGCAGCGAACATGCTGACAAATACTGCTCTCGATATACCTTCTAAGATGCCTGAGCTTAAGGTCTGCGCAGCGGCTGTTGAAGCCGCTTAAAGGAGGCGACGAAAATGGTTAAAGTAGGCGATATGTTCTACGTGCAAGCGTCGGACAGCGCCATTCAGCAGGGAGGCGAGTGTGGCGGCGCCGTGACGGCGACACTCAAGTACCTACTTGAGAACAAGGTCGTCGACGGGGTGCTCGCGATGAAACGCGGAAAGGACATCTATGACGGCGTGCCGACGCTCATTACCGATCCGGCAAAGATCACTGAGCTGTCGGGGTCGCTGCACTGCGCTCCGGTCATTCAGTCAAACGTGCTTTTCAAGTACCTCAACGGCGCTAAGGACATGAAGCTTGCCGTGGTGGGCGTCGGGTGTGACTCGCTCGCGCTACAAGTACAAATAGGGAAAGGCGTCCTGAACCCTGACAACCTCGTCCTCATCGGCCTCAACTGCGGGGGGACTCTCCCTCCGGTAAAGGCTATGGAGATGATCCAGAAGCTCTACGAGACCGATCCGATGGACGTCGCCAAGGAGGAGATTGCCAAGGGGAACTTCATCATCGAGACGAAGGATCACGAGCACAAGGAGCTCAAGGTCGACGATCTCGAGGAGATGGGGTACGGCAGAAGGGCAAACTGCCGCCGTTGCGAGGAGAAGATCCCACGATCGATGGATCTTGCGTTCGGGAACTGGGGCGTCATCGGTCCTGACGCGGGCAAGGCAACGTTTGTCGAGGTCTGCTCCGAGGCAGGGGCACAACTGCTCGACGACGCCGTTAAGGCGGGCGCTCTGACGACGAAGGATCCGATTCCGAAGGGGATTGAGATCCGGGAGAACATCGAAAAGGCGATGCTGAAGCTTGCGGCTAAGTGGCAGGCGCATGACTTCCTGGGTCCTGAGAACCGCGACGAGTTCTGGCTCGAGCAGTTCGCAAAATGCATAAAATGCGGGGGCTGCTGGAATGCATGTCCCGTTTGCGTTTGTGATGACTGCAAGCTCGAGAGCTGTGAGCCGCGCTGGGTTGAATCCGGGATTCTTCCTCCCTCGCCGAAGCTGCAGTATACGAGAGCGGCACACATGGCTGCCGATTGCGTGGACTGTGGTCAATGCGAGGACGCATGCCCTGTTGAGATTCCACTCTCGACGTTCTTCCACCAGTCGACGAAGGACCAGGCTAAGCTCTTCGCCAGATTCGCTGAACTGACAACGAGTTAGATGACCTTAGGGTTTAGGGGGCCCTCTGCCCCCTGTTACTTTTTTTACTTTTTTTGACTTTAATTGCTGATTTTTTAATAAAGACGTTGGCATCTTGAATTTGGATTTAAATCGTCGCGATATCAGCGAAGCTATGTAGAAACAGCGGTAGACGTAAAATTGCGAAATTAGACTCGAAAGGCTATTTCCTTTGTCTCGAGGAACGATGCCAACCCGTCGTGGCCTCCTTCTCGGCCGATTCCACTTTGTTTAAAGCCTCCGAATGGGCCTTCTACGGTCGCAATGCGTGTATCATTCACCCCAATTATCCCGGACTCGAGTCTTTCAACAATCTTTATCGCTTTGTTTAGGTCGCGAGTATAAAGGTAGGCCGCTAATCCGTAAGGTGTGTTATTTGCGCGCTCGATAACCTCTCTCTCATCTTCGAAAGCAATTATAGGCGCAACAGGTCCAAAAGTTTCCTCTTGTGCGATGCGCATATCTGACGTGACGTCAGCCAATACTGTAGGTGCGTAGAACGAACCAGACGCGAGCGTCCCCTCAATAAGTCTGTGACCCCCAACTAGCACACGCGCACCTTTGTCAATTGCGTCGTTGACGTGACTTTCAACCTTCTTGACTGCAGAACCATTGATAAGTGGCCCTACGTCAGTCCCAGGATCAAGGCCGTTGCCGACCTTCAGCTGTGCGACCTTGCGTGACACGCGCTCCAAAAAAGTGTCATGCAGGCTTGAATGTACAAAGACCCGATTGGGCGCTATACACATTTGGCCAGCATTTTGGAATTTGGCGGACATTAAGCCTTCGATAGCTTTTTCAAGATCAGCATCGCTCAGTACTATAAAAGGCGCGTTGCCGCCGAGCTCCAACGTTACTCGTTTGACGCTCTTTGCCGCGCCGCTCATCAATTTTTTGCCAATTTCGATAGAACCGGTAAATGAGATCTTCCTTACGCGGGCATCGTCGAGAAAGGCTTTTCCAATCGCATTGGGATCTCCTGTAACGAGATTAAAGACTCCACGCGGGATACCTGCGTCGGCAAATGCACGTGCAACTGCCAATCCAGTGAGCGCAGTTTGTTTGGACGGTTTAACAATTACCGTGCACCCCGCAGCTAAAGCCGCGGCAGCTGTTCGTGCTATCATATATGCTGGAAAGTTCCAAGGCGTGATAACTGCGACAACACCTACAGGTTGTCGAATCGTTAACAAGCGTCTATCGGGAAGCGGATCGGGGATCCATTCGCCGTAAGACCGCCGCCCCTCCTCAGCGTACCAATAAATGAATTCGGCGGAAGCACTGATTTCTTTACGCGAAGCGCGTAAGAGTTTCCCTGCTTCTAAAGTGATGAGCTGCGAAATGCGTTCTTCGCGCGAGAGGAGTAGGTCTGCTGCTCTGCGAAGGATCTTTGCACGCTTAGCGGCAGGTGTCTCAGCCCATGCGTTAAATGCTGCTTCGGCTGCATTAATAGCCAAAATTGTATCATCAGCCGTGCCAGCTGGTGCCTCGCCAACAACAGCGCCGTTTGCTGGATTATAAATAGCAAATGACTGACGGGAGACGGCATCAACCCACTCACCGTCAATAAGCATATTCTCTAAATTCATAAGTATTTTCTCCGGGTTTACGTGGCTTTTGCTGGTTGTGGCTTGTCTTGCCTTGCGCCTCAGCATGACAATCTTTTGTTGAATAGTGGCTTTGCCAGCTTTTTATTGCAGGATCAGAAGCTGCTATATTTCAGTCCTGAAACGAATTAGACCTCCAGAATGCGCATATCAAGTTGTATATTAAGTTCTATATTTAAAATGTTAAGTGGGCACTAAGAGGAATTATAATATCGCGCCATCCAAGATTAAGTGCTTCGAGTCAAGGCAAAATTAACAATCAAAATTTATTGAAGCCTAGGAGAGAAGGTGTAGGGCACTTCTTGCCTACACTTACTATATATAAGTACCACAAAGTATAAAGTTATTAGCACTTGCTGGTAACAACTCAACTGTCTTGACTGATGGACTTAACGAAAACAAAGAGAAGGATTATGCATCTTTGTGCATATACCCTCACTTTGTAGCTAATCTGCTGAAAAGGTGCGGGTGTTGCTTAATTCCCGCATTCTGAAAATATATAACTTATAATATTTAACCGTTATTACTTATCAATAATAACGCTTTTATTACAAAATCAGTATACTAAGAAAAGCAACGTGAAATAAAACCGTTGCTTATTTCACTACCCCCCTAAAGTTAGACAAATCGTCGCTTAACGACACGGGGGATAGCGATACGAGGGGCAGTAAGGCCTCAAATAGCTAACCAGTTAAGAGAAACCAGCCTCGCGTAGAAAATTTGTAATGGTTTCTTTGAATGTTCTTGCTGCACCTCGCATTGCTATACTTTTTATTTAAGTAGACAACTTTAGTCGTTTTCTCTATCTCTTCAATTCTTTGCGTAAGCGAAAGCCTTGAATTGGAGGGCGTTGCGGGTTCTTCTTTCAATGAAAGGTCACCAAAAGCTTCCGCAACACTTTTCCCAGCCAAGTTTTAGAGGCAAGGAAGTAAGCAAACGGAACGCCTAACATGTTCATAGCTAAAAAAAAGGGCAAGAGCAAAAATACTCTTACCCGCAAATCTGCTATCTGGCGTTGGAGGTGAACCTAACGCCCTTTATCTGCTGTTATTCTCTTCGTATCGTTCGTCTTGGTGATATCCTCTATTCAATGCGTCGACCATTACCCGGCCGCTTTAGTCGTCGTCGCGCTTGTAGTCGATACGGCCATCGCAGTCATCGTCCCGTTCGCAGTAGCTGTCGAAGTGGCGGTCAAAAGCGTGGGTGGCACGAGATCAGTCGCAAGACCGGTGCACGTGCAGTTATATTTGCTGCAATTTCCGTTCATCGGGTAAAACAGGGGCTGTCCGTACTGTTGTACACCGTATGCGCCGATCAATTGCTGGGTCGAATTAGAGATCATGAAGTTCACGAAGTTGTTGGCCAATTGGATCTCTTGGGTAGTGAACTTCGTGTTGTATACGGTGATAGCGCTGTACACGTTCAGCAAGGCGCTGTCATTCGTGACCCCCAGCGGAACGAGTGTAAGGTTACCCTTATAGGCGAGGAAGGTCCCCAGATCACTAAGGGTATACGCTTGTTTCTGATCGGCAACCTGCAGCGTCGCGCCCATTCCTGACCCAGTTTCGGCATACCAAGCTCCGGATTTCTCGATTTGTGTAGTGTAGTTATATCCAGCCGAAGCCCAGATCTTCTGCTCCGCTGTGTGAGTGCCCGATTGGTCACCACGGGAAACAAATGTCACCCCAGCGGTGTTATTCGTGCCGAGTTGCTCGATCGTCTTGAATGCCGTCACCGCGTCCGTTCCATTGATCGCGGCCGGATCGCTCTTCGGACCGACGATAACGAAGTAGTTGTAGGCAAAGCATCGGCGGTTCATCCCCGTGCCATTAGCCACGAAAGCCTTTTCCGCGGCCGGGGAATGGACTGCCAGCACATCGGCGTCGCCGCGGCTCGCGACCTCCAGCGCCTTCCCGCTTCCCTGGGATGTGATCAGTAGAGTGGCATTGTATTGCTGTTCGAAAAAAGGCTTGAGGTAGTCCAGAAGCCCAGTGTCATACAGGCTGGTGGTTGTTGCCAGCGTTAGTTCCGGCTTAGCACTAGTGGTAGAGGTGGTGCAGCCTGTAGCTGACACGGCCATAGTGGTAACTAAAATACATACTATGAGTATTTTATAGAGTGGTTTCATTTTTCCCTCCTTAGCTCGCAAACGATATGTTGCGCTGAACACATCGTTTTTATTCTTAATTAGTCTTGCCCTTTCGAATTCACTTACCAAAAAAGCCTAATTTTTTTAAAGCAAAGCCAATGACGGACCCTTGTCAACCAATGGAAACTATCGGGAAGCCACCGCTTTAGCGGTTCCCCCGTGAACCCCGGGGTTTCCTTTACAGGTCTGTATCCTTCTTTCCGATTTTCTTTGCTCCCTGTTCCAGGAGCCAAGCGAGTGCAAGCCCAGCAAAGAAGGCGACGGTGAAAGATATGGCCAGGGAGAGAATCCCGATGAAGATGGTTATTATGAACGAATCAGTCTTCAGTCCGTGCCGCCCGAGCTCGATAGCGACAAAAAGGAGCAGGGCGGCATAGAATTCAGGCGAGACCAGTGCACTCTAGGCCGGACTGGTAAAGAGGAGGGCACGCGCGATAAGGATAAGGCCGGCGTAAACATTCGCCCCGCCGGTCCGTGCCCCGTACCGAAACTGGCCGGCTATGCCGCCGGCGCCGTGACACATCGGCATCCCGCCAAAGGGAACGGAGGTGAGATTCATCAGGCCGATGGTTCGCGAGAGTTTCTTCGGCTTAATCTCCGTAGAAAAGAGGTCCGTCGCTAGGAGTGAGGTGGCGAAGATGGCATTGGTCACGGTGATGATAGCTAGGGGAATCACCAGCAGCGAGAGTGCGGTGAGTGCGCCCTATGCTTGGGGATAACAGGAGAGTGGAGTTGTGGTGGGGCGAGGTGCGGGAGGCCATGGAGGTATATCCCTGCTGCACAGGCTGTTATGATGACTACAATTGAAGAGAGGTCTGGAATCCGATAGCAGGACGCCAAGAAGAACCCCACACCGATAATCCCTGCTCCCACTAAGAAAGGGAGGGGTCCGGGATGAGGTACCCTGACGACGGTCCCTCCCTTGTCCTAAGCAAGATCGTTCCGTATATTCCGGATTTTACCCATGTACAATTTTTACCGTGGGGATATGTGGCTTACGGGAGCAGCTCTAACACCCTTTTAATTGCTTTCATACAAAGCGGGAGTCAAACGAATCAAACTTCTTTACGTTCCACCACGTGAATGGCACTGGCCTTGAAGGTGAGCTCGGTGTCTTTCTCTAGCGCAAGCCCGAGCTCTTCGAATGACCGTTGGGTGACAACTGCAGTCAATTTCACTCCGACATCGACCTTCAGGCGCACCATCGGCCCAATGGGGATGACCTCGGTGATGCGCCCGGTGAACTTGTTCCGGGCACTGCTCCGGATGTTGTCTTTTTCGTAGATGGTGATATCCTCGGGCCGCATGTAGAGGGTAACAGGGGTGCCGGAGGAGGCAGTTGAGCAGGCGGTGATCAGGACTCCGTTTACGTCAATGGCTGCAAGCCCCGCTTCATTTTCGGTGACGACACCGTCTAAGATATCCTCAACTCCGACCATGCGGGCGACTGCATGGGTCATTGGCTTGTAAAAGATCTCTTTTGAAGTACCGATTTGGCCAATTCGGCCGTCGATGACTACGGCTATACGGTCGGCCAACCTCTGCCCCTGGACCATATCGTGGGTGGACAGGATAACCGTGATACCTAACCGATCCCTCAGGCCCCCGATCATGCTCTCGATCGTTTCTGTTGAGCCCGGATCGAGGTTGGCGGTTGGTTCATCGAGAAGGAGGACCTCAGGCTTGGTGGTTATCGCCCGGGCTATAGCCACCCGCTGCATCTCACCTCCTGAAAGAGTGAGGGCCTTCCTCTCTTCATAGCCCCCCAGTCCGACCATTTCCAGTGATTCCGAGACGCGCCTCGAAATCTCATCAGCACTCACTTTCCTAAACTGGAGCCCCAAGGCAACATTGGAGTACACCGTCCCACGGAGCGGAGAGGGCTTCTGGAACACCATGCTCATCCTCCGCCGTACCCGGATCTTCTCTCGGTCATGGATCTTGGTAACATTGGTCCCGTCAATTAGGATCTTGCCCGATTTCGGTCGTTCCAGCATGTCGATAAGGCGTAAGATAGTGGTCTTCCCCGAACCGCTCGGCCCGATAAAGGTGAAGATCTCGCCATCACTGACGGAGAACGATACATCTTTCAGGACCTGTTTCTCCCCGAAATTCACGACCACCCGTTCGAATTCGATCACTATATCACCGCTCCTGGACCAAGAAGAGGAGTCCGGTAACAAGCAAAGCTATGAGCAGGAGTATTATACCCAGTGCGATGGAGAGTGGGAGGTCACCTATCGAGGTCTCAAGTGCAATTGCAGTAGTCAGTACCCGCGTATAACCACGGATATTCCCGCCGATCATCATAGCGGCTCCGACTTCTGAGATCGCCCTTCCGAAGCCGAGAATGGTACCGCCGAGAATGGCGAAACGGGCTTCCTTGACAATGGTGATAACCGTCTGAAGTGAGGTTGCGCCGAGGGAAATCACCGTATCTTGTTTGGTCTGGCTCACCCCGGACAAGGCGATCAGCGTCATCCCGGTCATGAGTGGGACGATAAGAACTATCTGTCCAATAATCATACCGGTAGGGGTGAATAGGAGCCCCAAAAACCCGAACGGGCCAGCGCGGGAAAGCAGGAGCCAGATAAGGAGTCCGGCGAGCACTGTGGGCAGCGCATACAGGGCCTGGATAACGGTGATCAGCCCCCTCTTTCCACCGAACTCTTTGAAGTGAATAAATCCTCCGATAGGAATAGCGATCAAGGATGCCACCAAGGTTGCTGAAAGCGAGATGTACAGGGACCGAGCGGTTATCTCCATAACCTCCGGGTTCATGGAAACGATTAGCTGAATCGCTTGGTTTATACCGTCAACGATTTCATTCATCGATGCACCCCCCTCGCTACGCAGGCTTTTACAGAACAATGATCGAAACTATTCCACAGTAGTGTCTCGCACGTGGCCTACTACGTCAAGGTGTTCGCTTGAGAAGGGGAACCCGAAAAACAACACCTCGATCACTGATATTACCCGGGACGGACCGAAGATCGCACTCGGGGATGTAAATGTCACTGCAATCGGGAATGTTACAGCGAACTTCTCGAACGGCTCATTGTCCCTCTATAGCTTGCAAGAGCGATATGTTACGCACGGAATATCATTTTCATACTTAATCAGTTTTGCCTTACGGATCTCACCACTTGACTTCGTGTTGTACCACTTGGCGTGCAGTTTCCTGAACGGACGTAAGGACAGTCCATTGCGGGAACTCCTGCGCTTTTAAACTCGCTAATTGAGTTTTTTTATAAAATCTGCTAAAATTGTTGAGAGCACTTAAGGCTAGACCTTATATCACTGCGTCAGAACAACGCAAACCTCGAGATATTGACGCGTTTGTCAAACCATCAGCTAGTCTTCAGCAGGTTCTGCTAATCTATGTCGGCGCATATCTGTCACCGATTCGATACAATTTACCCTAACCAACCGAGCTATATTTTGCTAAACGTAAGGAGCTGAGGCGCCAAAAAGATGTTGACCTGCTTCCAGTGTCAAAAATGCCGTATTAAATGGATAGGCTCAAGCCTTTAAGAGATCGTTTCAAGCTTGGTCTGCCTTTCATCCTCAGCTTTTTTAAGCGTATCAACGTCGATAAAATACTCCAACGCTTCCGGGCATTGATTCGCCAGTCCCTCGAAGAATTGGCGAACGACGGCGCTGCTGGCCACTTCAAGGGTTTTGCTATAAGCTGCAACGAGAACAGGGGGCAATTTCTTCGTACGCTCTACAATCTGCTTGATAGTTGCGACCGAGTGGTCCACTTCTTCCATCGTGGTAAAACTATCTGCCATGTGCTCCCTTTTTTACTGACAGCATGATCGTATTTAAAAACAGTGCAAATCGGGGTTTTGTTCCACCTTTCTCTTGTTTTACTTGATCACGAAGAAGATTGCTCCTCGCTATAATGCCGTTTGATTTTTTCGAGCGATTCTTCCGCAGTCGTCCGGACGTCGTCGTCTGCGTCGTGAAGCGCGCGCTGCAAAGCTTCAAGCGCGCTTGAATCCCCCATTCTGCCGAGCGCATCTGCAGCGCGCTCGCGAACAAATTCATCCTGGTCGTTCAACACACGAATAAGCGGATCAGTTGCGACCGGGTCGCGTAGTTTTCCCAATGCGTCAGCTGCGTTCCACCTGACATCGTCGTCAGGGTCTTCTAGCGCTCTAACGAGCCACTCGGTCGCCTTTTTACTTCTGATATTCCCGAGAGCCTCAGCGGCGTTTCGACGGACATATCTATTTACGTCGTGTAAAGCCACGTTAAGAGTTTCAAGAGCCTGGCTATCCCCGATCTCTCCTAAAGCAAGCGCAGCGTTCCATCGGACAAACCAGTCAAGATCAGCTAGAGCTGAGCATAATGGAATTACAGCTTCATCGTTCCACACTTGTCCTAGAGCCGCTGATGCAGCGCGGCGAACGTGTCTATTCTCATCTCCTAGCGACCTTATAAGAAATGGCACTGCGCCTTGCTCACTACTATTACCGAGACTCACGACTGCCTTGGTACGGATAATCGCGTCTTTGCTTTCCAATTGTTGAATTAACGGTTCAATCACGTTACTTTCATGACATGTATCTGTCATGTGGTTGCCTTAGTAAGAGCATTGCTTTGAGCTCGTACTACCTCCTATCCAATAACTGCTTTCCAGAATATTGGCTTTTCTGCAAAATTGCAGGCACTAGACTTGAAGTAATCTGGGTATGTGGCACTTTGCAAGCATCGCGCGTTATGCAAAAGTATTTGTTTCATTTTTGCCCTCCGATTAGATGTGAAACTGATTATAATTATTGGAGATGGGATGGCAGATGAGCCGCTTGAAGTGCTTAAGGGCAAAACTCCGCTCGAGTACGCGCAAACACCACATATGGATGAGGTGGCGCGTTCCGGTTCATTAGGTCAGTTTTACGCGATTAAGCCAGGCATCAAAATTGATAGTGACGCAGCTCACCTAGTAATGCTCGGCCAGGACGTGGACCTTGCCTCCTCAAACCGTGGCGCCTATGAATCGCTCGGAGCAGGCTTTACCCTTGGCCCTGCAGATGTCGGTTTCCGGGTCAACTTTGCCACCGTAGATGACCGATTTGCGCTCATAGACGGCAGAGCCGGGAGGATTAAGGGCGAGGCAAAGGAACTCGAGGATACGGTCAATGAAACGGTCGAACTGGACCACATCTCTTTTGAATTTAAGCAAACTTTAGGGTTCAAAGGCGCGTTCGTGTTGCGGGACAACGATTTTTCCGTCGACGTGAACCTGCCAACGCAATACGGTGTCGGAAAGCGCATCTGGGCGCGACCATTGGTCGAAAGCGCCAAAGCACGACATACAACGGAAACGATCAATGAGTTTATGTCGAAAACCTTTGAAGTTTTGAAAAATCATCCACTTAACGTGCAGCGCATAGCTGAGCAAAAGCCGCCCGCCAATGTCGTAATGCCGTGGGCTGTCGGACAGATACGTCAGTTGAACCCAACTATGGCAAAGTACGGCAAAGGTCTGTGTGTTGCGGCAGCGCCCGTTATAAAGGGCGTATGCAAGTATTCTGGCATGGACCTCGTAGACGTGCCCGGCGCAACCGGCGAATATGATACGGACGCCTTGGCAAAAGGCAAAACGGCGCTCGAAAACTTGGATGATTACGACTTTATTTTAATTCACGTCGAAGGAACCGATGAAGCCAGTCACGATGGAAACGTCGAAGGAAAGCTGATTACAATTGAGAAAATTGACTCGATGATTAGTTATTTGCTCGAACGCACCGATAGCGAACAAACCCGATTCGCGCTGCTCGCCGATCACGGAACCTCTTGTGTCACGCATGATCACATGACGACTGACGTTCCAATAGCAATCTGCGGGCCAGGAATTGCCGCAGATGAAACAAAGCACTATGACGAAAAATCAGCTCATCGGGGGGGTCGGCTGAATACGCTCTTTGGCAAACAGCTCATGCCGTTACTTGCACAATCTCGGGTGTAACTGCATCTCAACTATGCGAGTCACTGTACGAGACGACCTGAAACGTGTGACGCCCTGCGAACACGGCGGCAAGATCATTGAAGCCTCAAAGACGATGCCGGGTGCGCTCGACTTTAGTGCTAATTTCAACCCATACTTTCACCCGCGGATCAAATCCGCGATCAAGCAAGCGACACAGGCAGCTTATCAGTATCCCGAGCACACATACAGGAGGTTTCGCGAGTCGGTTGGCGCGTATCTCAAGGTCTCATCTGATGCGATTGTGCCTGGAAACGGATCAGTCGAACTGATCCGGCTTTGTGCGCAGGCGCTTCTTGAAAAAGGCGACAAGGTGATAATTCCGGCCCCCATTTTTAGTGAGTACGAGCTCGCGTGCCGCTTAAGCGGAGCTGAGCCCGTGTTCGTGCCTTTGTGGAATGAGCACGAGTTCAAGCGAGACCTTTTCTTTGCCCTAGCAGACGAGGACATAAAAATGGTCTTCTTGTGCAATCCCAATAATCCTACAGGGAAACTCCTTTCAAGGGAAACGGTTACTGAAATTGCTGCTCAGTGCCGTGCGACTCAGACGTTCTTGTTCGTTGACGAAGTCTTTATAGAACTGTCAGACCCGCGGCAGAGCATCGTCCAATCAAATCTCGACGACATCTTCATCCTTCGATCACTAACTAAATCTTTCTCAATTCCTGGGATCCGCGCAGGCTACGGCGTAACTAACTCTGCTTTAGCGCAAGTGTTAAACAGCGTCAGACTTCCGTGGAACCTCAACTCGATTGCAGAGGCGTTAACTGTCACTTTACTAAAGGACTGTGAGTCTTATCTTGAGTCATCGCGAACCAAAATCGCCGCTCAGCGACGGTGGTTAGTCCAAGAACTTGCAAAGATACCTGGCCTTGAGCCCCTTGAAAGTGACGTAAATTTCGTGATGGTAAACGTTTCAGGGACCTCTCTCACCTCGAGTGAATTTGCCTCGAGAATGAAACGTTATGGCTATCTGATTCGAGATTGCTCTTCATTTAGATTGACAGGACACGATTATATCCGGATTGCCGTGCGGAACAAGGCAGAAAACGCTCGCTTACTTGACGCGATTAAACGAGTGGTTGACCAAAAAGACTAATCACTCACCCGCGAGCATATTTCGCCTCGTTGATGAAAGTTTCATATTCTAAGAGTGGCGATGTAAAGGCAGGGAGTATAAAATGACGGAAGTATTGTTGCTTACTCACAAGGGTTGCCCGGTCTGCCCGATGGCGAAAAGTTTTTGGGAGCAACTGCAGCAGAGCTGCTATTTTGACTTCAAGAATATTGAGGCCTACTCGCCCGAAGGTCTGAAGATAATTAGTCAGTATAAAATCCGAAGCGTTCCAACCACGCTAATCGATAATAAAGTGGAGTTTGTCGGCGTGCCCGACCGCGACAAAGCGCTTGCGAAAGTCAATTGCGTCAATTCGAAATAGTCGTAACCTGCGGCACTTCATAACCGAGGTTATAAATAAACGCCTCAAGCTGAATTCTCTCGTTGAGCCCTTGGAGGCGTGCGTAATCTGCGTTGCCTACTGCCACCAGGAGCTTCGCGAGCGCTTCTTCGGGCAGCGACATCGTACGAATGTGAGCGCGCACTAAGGTGAGGATTTCACTGCCGCTAAGCCCAGTTTCGAGCAGGAGACGATCAAGCACCTGCCTAGCCTTTAAAGCATCTTTTTGTAAGGAGAGTTGAACCAGCTCGGAAATCCCGGAAGGGTTCATGCGTTCTGCAAGGGCATCTAACTCGACCGAATTCGCACCAGACGAGCTGCTTTCCGCTACAATCTGGAGCAGTGTTAGCGCTTTGCGAAGATTGCCGCCGCCGTGACGCGCAACTGAAAGCAATAGTTCATCAGACAACGTGAAACCTTCGTTATTTGCGATTTGCTTCAGAAAGGAGAGCGTAACGTCAACGGGGAGCTGTGTGAAGTGCATCGGCAAACAACGCGATCTGATAGGGACAATAATTCGCGACGGCCGTTGGGTGGCTAAGATAAATTTGCAGGTTCGACTATAGCGCTCAATTGTCCTTCGCAGCGCTTGCTGAGCGTCCAGCGTCAAAGCGTCAGCGTCGTTGATAAACAGAATTCGGTAAGAGGTGGCTAGTGGAGCGATACCCGCAAGCCGATTCATAATCAGTTTGAAATTGTCAAGAACGCCCCTTCGCGCATCGTAAAAACGCGCCAAACTGCGTGACGCCTCAAGGTACTTCTTGCCCTGTTCAAATATGTCCGACGCATTGAGCTCTGTGAAGTTGCCTTCCCAAACGTCGCCGAAAAGTTCTCTTGCCACGACTTCAGCTGCTGAACTCTTACCCGTTCCAGCCGAGCCGTTGAAGAGCAGATTGGGCAAGTTCTTGCTTTTAACAATTTGCTCTAGTTGAACCTTAACAATGGGCTGGCTCACCATCTCCTCAAACGATTGCGGACGGTACTTCTGCACCCAGAGGAGTTCTAAGTTCCCGTTAGCCCCACGCATTCGTATCGCCTTTCTCCTACGCCATAACTTTCTGCAAAAGCCAAATGGGGGATGTTATCTATAGTTTTACCCGCCAGCTTGCCGTCGACTGTTCTCAAGAGCTCAAGACCGGCGCAGTCGATTGCCACGGGGTCCGTTCCCGCAAGCACGTAGCCGAGATGCGCTTTCCTGCCGCCGTGACGCAATTCTTGAGCGTTAACAAGTGTTTCCGCCATATCAACTATGAAGATGTCGAACGGTTCGAGCGCCGCAGTTTCAGCGATGCCTTTGTGCAAATTCAAGCCACTGGCGTGTAAGCGGGCACGTTCTATCGGTTTAACCAATCCAAACTGGTTCTTCACGGCTCCCGTCAGCGTGCAAATGGCGTGCGTTTTCAGCACTGGTAAGGAGATTTTTAAGTCGAATGATTGTGGGAGCGTCGACAAAGAGAGGGTAAACCCACGGTCGCTTCGCCGTTTCTCAAAAGGACCCTTATTGAGATTGGTGAATTTAACGCCGCGCTCATCGCAAACACGCTTCAGCGGATGATTCGTAGTCACGCCTCGTGTCTTTCGATCGAAAAACGCATTTAGGGGGGCATCGAACGCAGGCCCATCTCCTACCATTAGGGCGTGGTCTGAGAGGAAATCTAGAACTGTATCGAGAAGTTGTGGGTCGGTGGTGGTCGGGTACGGCTCTTTCGAAACAAGATTAGGTTTGATGAAAATTGACGTTGCTGAAGCGATCTCGTCGCTGAATTGATCGAGTGCCCTTGCCACTAGATCGTACTTCGTCGCGCCATCTGCCTTTTCTTTTATGACTCTCGACATCTTCCCCAATTAATATTTGTCACTCGCAGTAAACTACTTTTTGATGATGCGTTAGAAAAAACGAGGGATGCGTCGAAATCGAAACGGGCTCTGCCAAAACTTAGAGCACAGAACGACTCTTGTAAGTACTCTGTGGGATGGCGGACAAGATAAGCTCTCAGTAGACCGGGCGCTTAAAAACTTCACTTCCAGGTTGTTGTTCAAGGCAGACGCGGAGCATTTAACCGTTTGTTAGCACTAGGTAAGGCCGGCGCATCAAAATCTCGTCACTAATATCGGCCTAAGTTTACGGGTCACGGCGAGTCTTCGTCCGGCTCTCGTAGTTCTTCTGAAGCGTCTATTGGTATACTTCTGATCTTACTTTCTGCTGTAACTCGTGAGCCGTTTTTTCGTTCAGCCTCGATCTCCGACTCATTTATCGGAATTTGCCGTGATTGCTGTGCGCGAGCTTCAGAAGTGGATCCCGGTCCAAGAGGTCGTTTGTCGACGGGTGGCCCATTGTCACCCTCACGAAGCAGTTTCAACAACAGATATGCCAAAATCACTAGCAGAACAAGGATTACTGGAACCCAAAGCCACGTTGGAAACTCAAATCCGCTGAAAAGCTGTGTGTTGCTGTTTGAAGTGTTTTCGACTTTTGATATTGGAACGATGATACGGGTTATATTGTCAGCTGTCAAAGCGCCGCCTGCTTGCGTTGAATTGCTTGGTCCAGCAGACTGCAATAACAATACGCGTGGGGATAACGTTGCTTTCTGCGAAACGGCGTCTTGAAGTGGATTTTTTTGGCTGTCCGCGACCGTTCCGGCCCCAAAAGCTACAGTGACGCAGGTTGTTATTAGAAAGACCGTAAACAAGCTTGCGATGAGCAGCGAGGTATTTCTTTTCATTAGTGTCGACAGTGCGTGTTTCGCCCTCGCTTGACTTTACACTCTGTGGAAACTTACGCTTCGCGGCGAGAGGTTAGGGCTGCATATGGCGGCCTTGGTAAAACGCAGTATCTCCGAGGGATTCTTCGATTCTCAAGAGCTGGTTGTATTTCGCGTTCCGATCACTCCGGGCTGGCGCGCCCGTTTTTATGAAATCTGAGCCCAGCGCGACTGAAACGTCGGCAATCGTCGTATCCTCGGTCTCTCCTGATCGGTGACTTACCACAACTGAATATCCATTCCGAAAGGCGAGCGTAGCGGCATCGAAAGCTTCAGACATTGTACCAATTTGGTTTAACTTCAAGAGCAACGCATTTGCCGCTCCGAGACTAATGCCTCGAGAGAGTCGTTCCACGTTAGTGACGAACAAATCATCTCCCACAATGGTCGTTCCGCGGAGTCGTGACGTCAGTTGGGCGAAGTCGTCAAAAGCGTCCTCGCTGAGTGGATCTTCGATAAGTATTACAGGGTATCGGTCGATTAAATCCTCATAGTAATCGCACAGTTCAGTAGGAGATAGTCGGTTGCCGTCTACGGAATACGTTTTTGTGGCGTCGTTGTAGAACTCAGATGCAGCACAGTCGACGCCAAGCCGCATCTCCTGAACATAACCTGCCCTGTCGATGGCAGTCGTAATGGCGTCAAGCGCCTCAGAAGATGAATGAAGCGGTGGGGCGAATCCCCCCTCGTCTCCTACATTCGTCGCTCCTTGTCCATATTGCGCCTTTAAAACCATTTTAAGCTCGTGATAGGTCTCAACGCCCATTCTGAGGGCTTCAGAAAACGTTTCTGCTCCTACAGGTATTACAAAAAATTCTTGAATCGACAGCGCGTTGCCTGCATGTGCCCCCCCATTAATCACGTTCATTAATGGAACAGGCAACCTGCACGCATTTGGGCCGCCCAAGTATTCATAAAGGTGCATATTGACTGAATTCGCAGCCGCACGAGCAACTGCCATTGACACGCCTAGGATTGCATTTGCTCCCAGATTAGACTTGTTCGGGGTTCCATCGAGATCGATCATGGATTGATCTATAAGTCGCTGCGCACGTACGTCCATCCCGATGAGGTCTTCTTCGATAATTTCGTTAACGTTGCTGACCGCACGCAACACGGTTTTTCCACCGAATTCAGTTTCGTGGTCGCGCAGCTCAAGCGCTTCGTTCGATCCAGTAGATGCACCGGACGGCACGATTGCCCTGCCGAAACCACAACCCGTGAGAACTTCTACCTCCACCGTAGGATTTCCGCGCGAATCGAGCACTTGTCTTCCCAAAATTCCTTCGATTTCAAACATAATTCCACTATCTTTTGTGCTGTTCAATCTTAAATGCTGTTAAATCTTAATCTTATCGCTAACCTTAACCGTCTAGCTGCCTTCAAAGTGGTCCCTAATAGTAAACATACGTTGCTAGGCGATACGAATGGGGTCTTGCGCCCTAACGTCTTCTTACCCTCCGCTACAGAGGTGTCCATCTCTTGCCCATAGCACAAAACAGTCGCCATAAGTGCTTCGGACCGGCTGCAAAATGGCCGATGTGCATGCTAGCTTATCGCTACAATTTTAAATCTCTTAAGTCGCATTTTAGAGCGGATGTTTGGGAAGCGATTCCACAAGGACGGCCTGATTTTCGGCGTAAGTATGAACGTCTTAGTCCTTGGGATTGTAAGTCTATTCGCCGATATGAGCACAGAGATGGTTTACCCGCTCATTCCTCTTTTTCTCGTTAACGCGCTCGGCGCAACGTTCATTGACGTGGGCCTTATTGAGGGCGTCGCTGAAAGCGCAGCAAGCATACTGAAGATTGTTTCAGGTTATCTCTCCGACAGGTTTGGGAAACGCAAGTCCTTAGTGTACGCTGGCTATGCGATTGCTGCGATCGCAAAGCCCCTGTTGGCATTCACAACCGCATGGCAACAAGTCTTGGCGATTCGATTCTTAGATCGCTTTGGCAAGGGCATACGAAGCTCAGCGCGCGATGCAATCATATCTGATTCAAAGAGTCTCGGGGCGGGTAGGTCCTTCGGCTTTCAACGCTCTCTTGATACGTTAGGGGCAGTTATCGGCCCGCTTATCGCGGTCGCACTGTTCGGCATCCTGAGCTATAAGGGGCTGTTCCTACTCGCGTTTATTCCAGGTATCCTTGCCACCGCACTAGTGGTTTTTTTCGTCAAAGAGACTGCTGCCGGGCCACGAAGCAAACAGTTATACAAGGTATCCTTTAGATCGTTAGACGCGAATTTTCGCACCTTTCTTTTGGGGTTGGGCATCTTCTTTATTGGAAATTCAAGCGACGCTTTCCTGTTTTTACGTGCGCAAAACCTCGGTGTCCCAACGCTCGTAGTACCGCTGCTCTACCTCTTTATGAACGTTATATATGCAGTTTCTGCATTTCCGTTTGGCATCGTCTCCGACAGAATAGGACGAAAGGCGGTTCTATTGATGGGCTTGGTGATCTTCTTCATAGTCTATCTGGGATTTGCATTCGCTTCATCTGCACTTGTTATCTGGGTTCTTTTTCCCTTGTACGGGCTCTATTACGGTCTTACTGACGGAGTATCCAGAGCGCTCGTATCTGATCTTGCCCCTCCGCACCTAAAAGCAACCGCTTTCGGAACGTATTATTTTGTTGTCGGCGTCGTCGCCTTTCCAGCAAGCCTGATCGCCGGTGCGCTCTGGCAAACCGTTGGCCCTACGTTTGCCTTTCTCTACGGGGCGTTCATGGCCGTAGCCGCCTTGCTTGTAATCGGCTTTTTTGTGCGTAACGATCGACCGATCAATACATGACATAGTTCTGCTTCAAGCACCGCTAAAAGGGCTTTAGCCAAGCGCGCCATGCGGAGCAGTGCGGGCAACAGCGCTATGATTCTGCGACCGTAAGTTCAACCGACGTTGTGCGACCAACGCTTGATTCTGTCCAGCATTAGAGCGCCGTTTGCCGGGTCTTTTGACGAACAAAGATAGCCGCTGTAAGAAATTTTATATAGAACAACAACTCTACTTTAGTTGGAGGTTAGCACAGTGATTGGTGGTCAACCGATTCTTATTCTCCGTGAAGGAACACAAAGGACGAAGGGCAGAGAAGCCCAGTCTATGAATTTTACCGCAAGCAGGACCGTTGCTGAAACAGTG
>Ga0097691_1001255_pt1 | contig 19141 bp, 11 predicted proteins | sample NGESurdeep072012_8_FD_72858 | JGI IMG/M metagenome (GOLD analysis project Ga0097691, IMG submission 72858) | Arctic peat soil microbial communities from Barrow, Alaska - NGEE Surface sample 210-1 deep-072012 | ecosystem: Environmental > Terrestrial > Soil > Wetlands > Peat ... | reverse complement strand
TTGCCGGATCTTTTCGCGACGACGTTCAACGTGACCGGCGATCTTGCTGCGGCGGCGTTGGTGGCCAAAAGCGAAACGCAAAAATGACCCGGGCGGGTCTCGAACCCGCGACCTACGGATTAAAAGTTAGAATATTGAGTTCTTCTAAGTTTGAGGCAGTTTGCTTGAGTGTTTCTCTGTAACAACTTAGCCGAGCCGGAGTTATTCCTGGCACCGTTCAGACTGGGAGAGTTTGGCTGAGTTGGCACACAGATCGGCACATTATTTTGATGAATCCACCTTTGTTCATTAAAGTCGACCTACGAGAATTCGGGGACCGGCTTTCCCGACCTGAAGACATATCGATCCGTCAGCATGGTGAATGAACCGTAACCGCACGTGCCCTGGTTTTGTGTCTTCGCGAACGTATCCGTTGGTGAGCAGACCGCGAAGCTGGAGCCTATAACATCCGATGAATACAGGCTGCGCCTCTGTTGAGATTTTCCAACGCAGTCTCGGCCTGGTGGGCTTAGCCGTCTTGTAGCGTGTCTCCTCGAAGCAGGGTCCCTGCTCAACGGCTCAACGAAAAAAGGCTCGCCGACGAAAGTCGGCGAGCCTTTCTTGAGGAACGGCTTTGATCAGCCGTTGGGTCTTATGAGATTGCCGCCGGGCTGCCGCTGCGAAGGGAGCAGCGCATCAAGGGAATATCCCGACGCATAATTTATTTCACTTTTACTGAATAGTGATTTCTCTCCGAACCTGAAACATGCCGGAGATTAATTTTATATACATTATTCCGTTTTGATTCCGTAATCCCACTACTAATATGATTTCCATTTATAGAAATACTTTGCTCTGCTGTTGGGGATACAACCTGTAACTCGATTAAATGGCCTTCAAAAGATTCAAGATCGAATTCAAGAGTCTTTGTTTCTCTATCATACATTGGAGAAATTACCAAAGCATTGGCTGAATTTAAGTACGGTATTTTGGCATTCCCCAATTTCAAAGCAATCTTTCTCAATTGATTTATATCGAGCGGAACAATAGCTGATGGAATCTCCCTTCCATCGAACAGGATCGAGGCTAATGTACTCCCCTCCCCCTTAATATCGACAATTACAGGGGCTCCCTTGATAGTAACGGTCAATTGTACAGAATCCATTTCTTCAGGAATGAATGGGCTAAATGAGATATTCCATTCATTTTCTCTCAGTCCAAACAAATTATACAAGGTATAGAAGTACCATCCACCTGCCCACAAGAATTGAGGCTTGTCAATCTTGCCATAAAGAGCTGGATCATTCTTGTCACTAATTCTGTACTCGTATAAAGCAGGTTGACCATTGGGGCTATTGATTATTCCATTCAAAGTCATGGTCGTTTTGATGAATTCCAAAGCATCCTTGTTTAACCCATTGTTGATTAATCCGAGAGCGTACCAGGCATTCCCGTGAGGCCAGATTCCACCATTGGCATAATGATATGGATCACCAGCTTCATTACCGGCGAATTTCATATAATCAATCAGTAGATGTAAATCCATCGGATACAACGAGTATATGCCCAATTTGGCATCCAATAATTTGTCTTTTGCCGTTGTTATCAGCTTTAAGTTCTTCTCTTCGTCGAGCAAGTTAAAATGTGAGGCCAACAGAGATCCCATATATATGTGGCGATCTTCTTTTCCGTCGTGATAATAGCTTGTCAAGTAATTCAGTTTATCATCCCAAAGCGTATCGACCAATTTCGTATTCATCCGATTTGCAAGATCCTCATGGAGCTTTAATTCAAGACGATCTTTATGCAGGACAGTTGAGATAAAGTCAAACTCCCTCAAAGCACGAATGGCCAGGATCGTCATGTATGCTCGTGGTCCAGAATTGCTGCCAATATCCCACCAGTCAGGTCTAGGGGACCACATTAGATCGTCTTTTCCTTTGTTCTTCAAAGCAGTCTTGATGCTCTGCTCGATATAAGGATAAAGCTGCTCGACGAATTGGCGATCACCCGAATGTCGCAGATAACGCGCACATACAAGAGTGAACCAGAAGTGATTCCAGTTTTCAGTCCCGGCAAATTCGGTTTTATATGCTGTGTCTTTCCAATAGTACGCGTGAGGAATTGTCTTGTCTGTATCGGCCAAACTGATGATGTATGCCAGATCATGTTTTACTCTGACCAAGTCGAAATTCACGGCAGCTAAATCAGTCAGCAATGCATCGTGGGTAAAATAGAAATTGTATTCTGCCTGAGCAGGCATGGGAACAATGTGCCCATTTAAGTAATGAGCATTCGTTGCCAGGACTGCTTTTGACCATCGCGAAGTGAAATCAAGATCTTTGTTACCTGTGACGATTTCATTTGTGCCAAATGATTCCTTTACGATGTAATTCCTGTACTCCTTGATTTCATTTTGATAATTGTTCACCAGAAAATCTGTCTTTGCCTTCGCTTCTGCGATTGATGATGATCCTATGATTTGTATGATGTGAATTGATGAATTGGGAGATAGTCGTTTTTTATAAATGAATGCAGCAACTGGCTCGCCTGGTTTCTCTTTGGGAATTAGTGTTTCCGGAAGAGGCCTGTCGGTGTTCAACCACCAGTCATCGAGGTTTGTAAAGCCATTAGTCTTTTCCTGCGTGGTGGTAAAACTCGAAGGCACCAACCCTGAATTCATGACAAAGATTTGCGCATTACCCGTTTCTGCAAAAGGATAGTTTGTCCTGATTATTGACCCACTATGTTGAAACTCGGTGTATGCGCTGGCAATGCGCTTATAAGTGTGGCTCGTTCGAAGTGTTGTTTCTAATCTTGTATAGACTTCATATTCTTTTTCAGTTGCCGATGTATTGGTTATTTCATAAGTAACCACCATAGCTGGCTCATTCTTGGCAAACTCATAATTGATTGTTATTTCGCTGTCAGAATCATTTCCATTGAAGGAAACAGAGTATGGGGTCTGAGAGACTTTATAGATTTGATGCTTCAGAAGTCTTTTTGGAGAATCGCCCACTTTTAATCCGATCGACATAATTCTGAAGTTCTCGCGTTTCCAATAGTCCTCACTGATATCGATGCTGTTTGCGACGGGATAGTAAAAGCTTATCCGATTCAACAAGGGAAAGCTTTTGTGAATCTCGATACCTACATAAGGGCTTCCAACTTCTATTTGACCGACTTCCTTCGTACTCTCAATGGTTAGTAAATGTGAATCTTGCCCGGTGGCCGGAACACTGGCGCACGCGGTGAGGGTGAGCGCAGTCGCGGCGAGAGCTGCAGCCCGGAACCCGTACTGCGCGGAGCCTACGCGAAGGTGAGATGGCATGAGGCCTCGGGGAGATGTGTGGGCGCCGCAACGGGGGTTACTCTGTCGGCCAAGGTAGACCGCCCGCCGAGGAAATACTGAGGAATTTCTTCGCAAGTCCGCAAACTACGTGTTCTGCCGCAATGACTATCCGTCTTGGACCGGCAGAAACGACAAACGCCGAGCCCGTGAAGCGCCAGTCTGGAAGGCGAATGACTCCCTAGCATTGCCGCCGTTGACAACGCCTGCCGTAGTGCCAACGATAGTGCCAAATGACGCTGACGCTAGCGGACGCGGGCTGACGGAGCAATAGCGTAGGTCGTTGTAATTCAACACTCGGGCTGTCCGCTCGTTGCGGAAAAGTGACCTGATAAGCGTGAGGTCCGAGGTTCAACTCCTCGATGGCCCACCCCAACAATCACAACGACTTAGCCCCCTTTCGAGGGGGCTTTTTCGTGCCCTTTTTCGCCAAATCCACACACAAAATCCACATTGCGCTCAAAGTGTCACTAGCCCCAATCGAAACCGGCAGGGCCACACCAAAACGATAAAGGCCGTCTCACGCACTTGTAATCGTTGGCTGTAAGAATGGATTACGCATGATCACGAGAGGGGGCGGGAAAATGAGCAACGAAGTATTGGACTCGCTGCGCACGCTGAGCGTTCGACAGCTCGCAGCAGCAATGAATCTTCCGACGTGGCAAATCTACGAAATGATCCGCAACGCCGAAGCGCCGCCACACTTCCGCATCGGCAAGGTGCGGACCTCTCGACAGCGGCAGCGGTCCTGGAACAGATTTCATCCTGGATCGAGGATTACAACGCCGTGGCACCGCACTCGGCCCTGGGCTTCAAGTCGCCGCGAGAATACCGCGGCGAACAGCAAGCGGAGCAGGAATTAGCTCAAATGAGCTAACCCAATCTGTCTCGCGAATTGGGGTACACAGCATAACTCAATCGGTTAGAGCACCGGTCTGTGGCACCGGGGGTTGCGGGTTCAATTCCCGTCAGCCACCCTCACGAAAATGTTCGTTGCAGGTGAGGTAAACAACTGGTTGTAGGTCCGTAGCTCAATTGGTAGAGCACCGGTCTCCATGTTTCCCGATTGTGCTTGACTATTCATTAAGGTGGGCGGAGTATGTGTACAGAAATCCCCCAAAACTTGATCGCTCGTCCCTCCCACCTAACGAGTGCACCCGATGGCAACAGTTCGCCGCTTCTTTCCCGCACTTGTAGGAATTCTCTGGACCGTGGCGCTTGGCGCGCAAACGCCAGATGGCACCATAACGGGCCGCGTCGTCGATGACGCTACGCACGCGCCGCTCGCTGGCGTCAGCGTTTTCATCGAAGGAACCAGGCGGGGTACCGTCACCGGAAGCGATGGAAGCTTCCGCTTGAGTGGTGTCCCGGCCGGGAATCAGGCTGTTCGTGCGCGACTGATTGGCTACACGCCTCAAGTGCGGAACGTTTCCGTAGGAACCGGAGCAACGGTCACGGCCGACTTCTCGCTGGTTGCCAGCCCGTCGCAGCTTGGCGCGGTGGTTGTCGTCGGATACTCGACCCAAAGGAAGTCCGACATCACGGGAGCAGTCGCAACGGTGGACGTCAAGGATCTCGAGTCTCGCCGGGTCGCGGACGTGGCACAGGTCCTACAGGGACAGGTTGCTGGCGTGCAGATCACGTCGAGCACCGGCGCTCCGGGTGAGGACATCAGCATACGGATCCGTGGCGAAGGAACCATCGGCAACAACAGTCCGCTCTTTGTTGTTGACGGGGTGCCGACACGCGACATCTCCTTTCTGAATCCCGCGGATATGGCTTCGGTGACGGTTCTGAAGGATGCCGCGTCCGCCTCGATCTACGGATCGAGAGCTTCCGCCGGAGTCATCGTAATAACCACGAAGAGCGGCCAGACAGGGAAGCCGGTCTCGACGATCAACTACTATAGTGGTATCCAGCGGGTCGGGCACCTTCCCACGCTGCTGAATTCCACTCAGTACATGGACAAGATGGAGGAGGCCTGGGCGAACTCCGGGAATACCGGCGTAAACCCGTACACGGTCGCAAAAACGCGCACCGACCTCGCGAACACCAACTGGCTCGACCAGCTATTTGAGACAGGCCGGTCGCAGAACATCCAGATGACCGCGAGCGGCGGAACTGACCGGATCAAGTATCTGACGTCAGGCGGCTTCTACAAACAGGATGGTATTATCATCTTCAACAATGACACATACCAGCGGATGAATTTTCGGACCAACCTCGACGCCGCAGTGAGCAATCGCCTCCACGTTGGGACGAACCTCCAGCTCTCCTATGCGCATCAGGACAAGCTTTCATCCAGTGGAGATGCGCCGGGAATTATCCGGCACGCGCTGATCAGGCCGCCAATCCTCGGCGTCTACAAGAGTCCCACCGATCCGACGTACTCGGCGGCTGACCCGTATACCGATCTGCCGTTCTTCGCGAACCCGTGGGACAACTCGGCCAACATCTTCGAGTTCAGCTCGAACCCTGTCGCTCTCGCAGCCTTCAGCAGCGACAAGCGAGACAACTTCAAGACGTTCGGCAATTTGTTCGCCGAGTATTCGCTGTTGAAAAGCAATGCGCTCAAGTTCAGGAGCAACCTTGGACTCGATCTGAATCTCGATCACAACAAGGCCTTTCTCCAGAATTTCGGCGACAACGGCGGTGGTGGAAATGCGACGGACGGATTTGGTCGCCAGAACCGTCCAACAGCGTTGAACGAAGACAGGGGACAGGAAACCACAGTCACATGGAACAACACCCTCAATTACGCCAACACGAGCGTGAAGCACGGATTCTCTGCACTCGGAGGAACCGAGTTCATCACGAACTACGCTTCATCACTCGGCGGATCGAAACAGAGGTACGACTTCGCAACGGCGCCGTTCCAATATCTGGATTACGGCGGAACGACCGGCGAGAATACCGGAGGATCGGCGTCGGAGTGGGCGCTGTTCTCACTGTTCAGCTCAGCGAACTACTCGTTTAATAACCGGTTCCTGTTCACGGGAACGGTGCGGGCAGACGCTTCGTCGCGATTCTCGACAAACAATCAGTGGGGTTATTTCCCGTCCGTCTCCGCAGGCTGGAACATCTCGAACGAGAAGTTCATGCAGAATGTCACGTGGATCTCGGATTTGAAATTGAGAGCCAGTATTGGAAAGCTCGGCAACCAGGAAATCGACAACTACGCGTTCCTGACGCTTCTCAACAAGGTCGGAGACCAGTACCTCATATCGCGTTACGGGAATCCCGATCTCAAGTGGGAGACCACGACGCAGAAGGATCTCGGCGCCGATTTCGGATTGTTGAGCAACAAGCTCTATCTCTCCGTCGACTACTTCAAGAAAAATACGTACGACATTCTGCTGCCGATCTCCCTGCCGTCGATTGTCGGCAATGTGTCTCCGACGATCGTCAATGCCGGTGACGTGAGCAACAAGGGATGGGAGCTCTCGCTCGACTACAGGAATCGAGCTGGCGGCTTCAAGTACGGATTCAATGCAAATGTCGCGACCGTGCACAACAACGTGGAAAAACTGCACCCGAATCTGCCCAACATCTCGGGTGACGTTTACAAGACGGAAGTCGGTCATCCGCTCGGTGCTTTCTATGGATATGTCATGGAAGGCATCTATCAGAACGTGGCGGAGATAAAAGCGCAGCTGCACGGCACGCTCAATCCGTCGGCACAGCCGGGTGATATCAGATTCAAGGATCTGAATGGTGACGGCGTCATCAACGCTGACGACAGAACGTTCATCGGTAATCCGATCCCGAGGATGTCGTACGGTTTCAATTTCACAGCCGAAAACCGTGGGTTCGATGTGTCCGCCCTCATTCAGGGCGTCCAGGGAGTGGACAAGTACAACAACGCCAAGCAGATCCTGGATTACGACAGCCGTCCATTCAATCACACGGTTGCAGTGTTGGGTGCGTGGCACGGCGAGGGCACGAGCAACACCATTCCGCGCACGACGTTCAATGACAACGGTAGCAGCAAGGTATCGAGCATCTTCGTCGAGGACGCTTCCTACACGCGGCTGAAAAATCTGGAGCTCGGATACACACCGGGCGGCGGACGCACGGGCACGAGGGGACTACAGGGCCTTCGGTTCTACGTTTCTGGCCAGAACCTGCTTACAAGAACCAAGTACACGGGACTCGATCCCGAATCCACCGACCCGGTGGATAAGGGCACATATCCACCATCGAGAGCATTCCTGCTCGGTACGAACGTCAGGTTCTGATTCGATGCCTACTACTCAAAAACGGACGGGAAGGATGAGGACCCTTTATAAAGCAGCGGCATTGATTCCGATATTTGCGGTGCTGAGCTGCGATCTGCATAAGGACCCTGTTGGCCTGCTCACTCCAGCGGAAGTGAACACTGACCCCACGCTGAACACCGTCGTCACATCCGTGACGTCGTCGTATCAAATGCTCTCGAACACCCTCAACCTTCTCAATCAGTGGAGATGGGATCTCGGCACGGTATTCAGAAACGACGTGATCGTGGACGACATGGCCTCCGATGACGTCGCCAAGAAATGGAGTCCGGACGGCGATCAGGCGTGGATGGACGAGGTCGTGAGCTTCAACTTCACAGCGTCAAATCAGGCCTTCAATGGCCAGTGGAGCTACGATTACGAAGGAGTCAACCGCTCCAATCTCGCGATCAGCTATCTGACCGATCCCGTCCTGACTGCGAAGATCGGAATCGATCCCGCGCTCAAATCACGGTTGCTCGGCGAAGCGTATTTCCTGAGAGCGTTCTACTACTTCGATCTCACGAACAACTTCGGCGATGTGCCACTGTTGCTGAAACCGCTGACGAACTTCAACGACGCTTATGCAGTTGCGCAAAGGGCAGCGAAGGCGACCGTCGTAACGCAGATCAGCGCCGACCTGACGCAGGCGAAAACGCTGATGCCGTCCGCGAAATACCCGGACGCTGCGGCGAAGTGGAGAGTCTCGAAGGGAACCGTGATCGCAATGCAGGCCAAGGTCGCGCTCTACAACCAGAAATGGACAGACGTCATTGCGAGCGTTTCAGAGCTCGAGGCGCTCGGTTTCTACAGTCTCAACGCCAATTACTTCGACAACTTCAGTGTTGCCAGCAAGTTCGCTGAAAACGAAGTGATCTTTCAATACGATCACGAGACTGGCGCGACTCCAAGAAACGGAAATGGAATTTCGGCCCCGCTCGACTGGGGGTTCATCGCTCCGACAAGCAATCTTCTCGCCGAGTTCGAGCCGAACGATCCGCGCCTGGATTACACAGTGAGCATTCCTGACAAGGCAGTTTACAAGCTGCTTGGCTCGACGAATACGATCTACAAGGGGAATGATGATTCCCCGGGAAACAAGATCTACATTCGCTTCGCCGATGTCCTTCTCTGGAAGGCCGAGGCGTACAACGAGACCGGCAACTATGCACAGGCGATCGCCATCATTAACAGGGTGAGGCAGCGTGCACGGAATAACGTGACGATCAGCGGAACAGCCGTGCCGGCTGGAACGCTGCCGGACCGGAACACTGCATCGACGGACAAGGCGCAGATCACGACGTGGCTGAGGCACGAGAGACGCGTCGAGCTGAGTTTTGAATCACAGAGATTCAACGATCTGAAGCGATGGGGAATTGCCAAGCAGGTACTGACCGCACTCGGCAAGAATTTCCAGGACCGCAACTATCTCTATCCGATCCCGCAGAGTGAGATCGACAAATCGGGCGGAAGCATCACTCAGAACACCGGCTACTAAGACCAGCATCAAACGAAAAGCCACCCCGTTTTGGGGTGGCTTTTCGTTTTGCTGGACCAACCAAAGAACTCAGCTCGCCGACGAAACTCTTCGGTCATCGACGAAAAGGTGCGCTCGCTCGCTATTCAGGCGAACGTTGATCGCATCGCCAACACCCGGCAGCCGCTCGTTGGTGACCGATGCAAGCATGCGAGTTTGCCCAGCGTCGAAGTGGATGTGACTGGTTCCACCCAACCGCTCCACGAGAACTACGCGCCCTGCCACGCCGCCGCTCGCTGACGCGGCCGATCCCGAGTCAAGCACATCGACTTCCATGTCCTCCGGACGAATTCCCAACGTCACTGGTCCCGCCGGCATCGCTGCCGGCATTCGGCTCGAAAGCATCTCGAAGTTCACTCCGTCTGCGTTGAACTGAACGCCACCGTTCTCGGACGCGAGTAGGCCGTCCACGAAATTCATCGGCGGAGTTCCGACAAAGCCGGCGACGAAGCGATTTACCGGTGCCCGGTAGAGCTCGATCGGCTTGCCGACCTGCTGAATGCGTCCGTCGGCGAGTACAACGATCCTGTCGCCGAGAGTCATTGCTTCGACCTGATCGTGCGTGACATATACGGTAGTAGTCTTCAATCGCCGCTGCAGGCCTCCAATCTCGATGCGCATCTGGGCCCGAAGCCCTGCGTCGAGATTTGACAGAGGCTCGTCGAACAAGAAGACAAGCGGCTCCCGCACCATTGCGCGTCCCATCGCGACACGCTGTTGCTGTCCTCCGGAAAGCTGCTTCGGCTTTCGGTCGAGAAGAGGCTCGAGGCGCAGCATATCGGCAGCCCATTTTACTCGCCTTTCAATCTCCGTACGAGCCACTTTCCTGAGGCGAAGGCCAAGCGAGAGGTTTTCGCGAACGGTCATGTGCGGATACAATCCGTAATCCTGAAAGACCATCGCGACGTCGCGATCGCGCGGGGCGAGCGCAGTCACGTCACGCTCATCAATGCGAATCGTGCCTTCTGTCACTTCCTCGAGACCGGCGAGCATGCGCAGAATGGTGGTCTTTCCAGATCCGGAGCCGCCGACGAGCACCAGCAGCTCCCCCTCGGCCACGTCGAGATTGAAATCCTCGACGACTGTCGTGGCGCCGAAGCGCTTACTGACGTGCTCGAAATGAACTGAAGGCATTGTTATCCTTTCACTCCAGAGCCAGCCATGCTCTCGATGAAGTTGCGCTGAAGAAACGCGTAGGCTATCACGACGGGGACAACGAGCACCATCGCGGACGCGAGTGACACGCCAATCGAACCCGCTCCGCCGCCCAATGAGAACACGGTGAGAAGCTGCGGCAACGTCATGAGATGCTGTTCGCGGACTACGAGCAGGGGCCAGAGCACTTCATTCCACGATCCCATGAAGGTGAAAATCGCGACGATGGAGAGCACCGGCTTGGACAGCGGCCAGAATATCGTGAAGAGAATCCGCATTTCGCCCATGCCATCCATTCGCGCCGAATCGATGAGTGATTGTGGAATCTGAAGAAAAAACTGCCGCATCATCAGGATCGCAGTGGCATTGAACAGGTACGGAACGATGAGCGCCGCATACGTATCGATCCAGCCGAGCTGGACGATCAAGGTGTACAGGGGAATCAGCGTCAGCTGACCAGGCACGAGCAAGACGCCCATCGTCGCCGCATTCAGTGCGGGCCGCCCACGGAAACGAAGGCGCGCCATTGCGTAAGCGGTAATCGAACCGAACACGAGCACCGCGATCGTGATCGTGCTGGCCACGATCAGGCTGTTGATGAGCGCCCGCCCAAATGGAGCGCGGGCCCACATGGTTCGGTAGTTGTCGAGCGTGGCGTGCGTGGGGAAGAGGGCCAGCGTGCCGACCTCCGCGAGTGGCTTGAACGTCGCCGACGCCATCCAGAGGAATGGGTAGATGAATGTCAGGGCCGCGATCGTCAGCGCCGCGTACAAGCCGATACGTCTGAGCGTCTTCACAGCGCCTCCGCGTTGCCGATCACCCGGCGCTGAATGAACACCACGCTGCCGATGATGAGGGCCAGTGCAACACCAATCGTCGCGGCGTATCCCATTTTCTGATACGCGAATGCGTTCGTGTAGAGGTACAGCACGATCGAGTAAGTGCGTCTCAGCGGACCCCCTCCCGTCATCACATACGGCTCGATGAACAGCTGAAAACCGTTGATGGTGGACAGCGTGACGACGAGAATGGTCTGAGGAAGCAGCAGCGGCAGAGTCAGATACCGGAAGCGCTGCCACGGTGTCGCGCCTTCAATCTCGATCGCTTCCTTGCATGAGCGCGGGATGTATTGCAGGCCGGCAAGGTAGATGATCACGTAAAAGCCTACGTTCTTCCAAGTGACCATCGCTGCGATTGCCGGCATCGCGGTCGACGGATTCGTGAGCCACGGAACGGGGCTCAATCCGATACGGACGAGCACGCCGTTGATGAGTCCCACATCAGTCGCGTAGAGATTGCTCCACAGGATTGCGACCACCGCGCCGGAGATGACGACCGGAAGAAAAAATGCGGCGCGCCAGAACGAGCGAAATGCGAGAGGCCGATTGAGCGCAAGCGCCAGCATCAACGCGCTGGCGACCTGTAGCGGCAAGTGAATGCTGAGAAAGACAAAGGTGTTCGCTACTGCGCGCCAGAAACGGCTGTCCGTTGCGAGCATTCGCATGTTGTCGGCGCCGGCGAACACCGGTGTCGTGACGAGATCCCACTTGAGGAAGACGAGAACGAGCGCGAACAAAATGGGATAGGCAGCAAAGACGAGCAGGAACGCGGCGTAGGGCGCGGCCATCAATGAGCCGGAGCGTCGCTCAGCGCGCATTCAGCAACCTCCGCGCTTCGGTGGCCGCGTTGGTGATCGCCTGTCGTACCGGCACCTTGCCGTAAATCGCGCCCTCTTCGTATGCCTCGGAGATGAGGTCGAAAATCTCGACGACATCCGGATCCAGGTCGATGTCACGCGTTCTCTCGACATACGTCGCGTACGTGGACAGAGTCGGCCACTTCCTGAGAGAAGCGGTGAATCGAGGGTCCGACGCGAGCGCACGTCTGTACGGAAGCTGACTGGCTTCCTCGATCAGCATGCGGTCGGCGGCTGGAGAAGTGAGATATGCGACGAAGCGCGCTGCTTCTTCGGGATGCCGCGTCGTCGTGAAGATCGCAATGCTTCGCAGGTCGGCAAAAGCAAATCGGTCGCTTTCCGGTGTTCCATCAGCGGAAGGCACGGGAGTTACATTGTAGTGCAGCCCGCGAACTTTGAGCTCGTCCAGCTCCTTTACGAACCATGGCCCGATGATCTTCATTGCGACGGTTCCATCCATGAATGGATCGCGGCCCAGTGCGAAGTTGGACCGTGGAAGCACTCCCTCATCGAAGCCGCGCCGCAGGACAGTCATCGCGGCGACCGCTGCCTCGTTATCGAAAACGACCTTTCCGTTAGTGACGAGCGTGCGTCCGCCGGAGCTCGCAAGGTAAAGCGGATAGAAATCGTAAAATCGCTCATACCATGTTGTCTTGAGCGTCGCCCAGAATGCCCAGTGATCGACTCTCCCGTCTCCGTTGGTATCGCGCGTGAGGCGCCTGCATGCTTCGAGCAGCTCTGATTGGTTGCGCGGAGGAGCCACGCCCGCCGCTTTCAACAAATCGACGTTGTACATCAACATCATCGGGTTCGTTTTCCATGGGAACGCATAGATCCCCCCATCCGGAAGACGCAGTGATGCGAGCATTGCAGGGCTCGTGCGCTCCTGCAAGCGGGCAGCGGTCGCAACACGCGTGTCGAGACGCACCACGCCCTTTGCTCGCACCAGTCTCGCAAGGAGTGCTGACGAAACGTTCGAGCTCACATCGGGAGTTGCTCTCGCGACGATCGCCGCGAGCAATACTTCTTCGGTCGAACGGCCGGCCGGAAGCGGTTGCACGCGCACCTGCACGCCGGGATTTTCGAGGTTCCACTGCGCCGCGAGCTTCATGGCGAGCCGCGTTTCCGGTGGATTCGCCGCCGGCCAGTATGTAAGAGTTATTGGAGGATTTTCCGCGGCTGTCGGCGCAGGCGCGATCTCCAGACCTGATTTGCCGCGCGTTACGACCAATCGCTTGCCATCCGGACCGTCGAACTCGCGATGGTCGGGAACGCCCGCGAGAGATCCGCTGGGAGGGCCCACCGGGCGATAGCTCGCGTACTGTGCGGCCTGCGGGTTCGCCGTGACAGCCTGCATCGCCATCAGCGACTCGATCGTCGATTCCGCTCCGGCATTTCGATTCAGCTTGACAGGTGACGGACCATCGATGCCATCGAACGTTCGGCCGGTTTTTGCATCGTACATGGCCACACCGGATGGGTTCGCGCCCGCGAACCAGCTCGCCGTCAGTCCCGCGAAGACTGCGTATCGCGAATCGCCTGTAGCGTCGGCGAGAGCCAGATATCCCTCGACAATCGGCCCGAGCCCGTATGCAATTTGCGGAAACCACGAGGCCGTTCCGTTTGGCGAGACTGACGATGCAACACGCCCCGCGAGCATAAAGCGCATCCAGAGCTGGTCGGCCTCCTGTCTGGCCGCGAGAGCAAAATCGGGACGGTTCAGTACCACCGCCGCAACGGCGAGCGCCTCGGTACTTCGTGCACCCCACGCATGCCAGTCTGCATTCGCGCGGTCAACGTGAGCTCCCCACGGTGCCGCAGTTGCGTCTCCGCTAGCCAGCGGCACGAGGAGCGACGCAGTACGAGCAGCAAGCGACGCGATTTTCGGTGACGGATCCGCGCGCTCCAGTCCGAGAAGTCCCAGCAGCGCTTCTGATGTCGCAGTCGCCGACCCGTCAACGAGGTGACCACTGCTGACGTCGCGGTCGAGTCGAGCAACGGCACGGTCGAGAACTGGACGCAATGCTTTGACCTGAACGGAATCGCCGGGGCCGAGAACGCGTACTGCTTCGCCAAGCGCCCAGATGCTGCGAGCAGCCCAGAACGACATGCTCTTGTGGCTGCTTTCGGCGTTGCGATTCAACCTTCCGTTCGCGTCGATGAAGTTGACGAACTCGCCGTCGCCCTGCTCCATCGCCACGACAAACGCAAGCAGCTTGAGCGCCTCGTCTCGTGCACGCGGATCGGCCGTCTGCTCGTATGCGTGCAGATACGCGACGGTAGCGCGCGCTGCGTCGTCGAGGCTGGCTATTCCTTCAAATCCGTCGCGGGCCGGCGACGCTGTCGGCAGATAGTCAGGCGCTTCTGCGTATAGCGACACGACACGTACCGGACGCCCGGCAACAACGGCGTCGAGGCCCAGGTGACGCAGATGGTCGAAGTTCACTACCAGCGGCACTGGTCCCGCAGGTACGGGGTCGAGCTTGCGCCCGCAACCCGAGACTATCGCAGTCGAAAAAGCGAGCGAGCCGAAAAACTTCAGAAAGCTCGCGACGCGCCGCGTCAAAGGGGACGACCACCGTTGCCAAGTGCGATGGCTCTTTCAAGTGAGTCTACGAGCTCGCGCTTGTTGACGCGCGCGGCCGCTATCGTGACGTCCGCAGCTCCGTAGTAGACGATGAGATCATCCCCCAGCTCAACGAGCCCCTGCGCGAACACAACGCGAACGCCATGGATGAAGTTCGCGTGATCGAGCTGCGGAATGACGCCCATCTCGATTTCATAGGGCGCTTCGGGCCTGAGGGCGGGTCCATCCGAGACGTAGAGAACGTTCTCAGGCCTATCGAGGTCGAGCAGGCACCATCCCATCGAATACACATTGCCTTCCTCAATGGTCGTCGCGCCGTGAAACGCGAGCAGCCAGCCGATTCGAGTGCGAATCGGCGGCGAGCCCGCGCCAACGCGTGAGCTTCGCCAGGTATCCGGTCGCGGCCCTACAATCGTTACGCCCTTTACCGGCCACTCCTCGCCGAGCGATGACACTCTGACGCACTCGATGCGCGGCATGGGCCGGTGAAGGATGACGTACTGCCCGCCGATCTTCTCCGGAAACACGACGCAGTTCTTGTTGTCGCCTGCGATGCGCGGTCCGTGGCGTCGGTAGCGTTTCGGCGCGAGCAAATCGTCGGTCGTGATCAGGCAGACACGCGGCCCCGCTGGCGAATAGCCCGTGTACGTGATTGCGTAGACGGCATCCTCTTCGATCCATGTGATGCGCGCATCTTCAGCGCCCCACTCCTCATACGGTTCTTCACGACCAACGGCGGGATGATCCCATATCTCATCGATGCGCTCGCCGTCTGACGAGAGCGCGAGGCCGAGGCAGGAGCGACGGGTGTCTTTCTCGAACACGCGGACCAGCAGCACAACCCTGCCGCTCGTTCGATCGATTGCCGCTCCCGGATTGAATGTTCCGGTAGTTGCGGTGAACGAAATGTCTCGTGGACTCACCAGCGGATTCGTCGCAAACCGCTCGAGGGGCGCGATCACGATTCGATTCTCGAAAGCCACTCCGCATAAAGGCGATCGAAATGAGTCTGAGGCGCGTTGTAATACTCGTCCGCGGTGACGTCGAGTACACTGGGGATTTCAACAGCCTGCAGTTTTTGCGGCGCGGAATCTCGACGTTGCCTGAATCTGCGGAAGACATCAGCCGCCGGTTTCTCGCTTCCGTCCGATCGCACCAATCCGAATGTTCGCTCGCGAATGGCGGTCGAGATCGGCGCGCGGTCAAAGAGCTTTGGATCGTAATCACCAAGACACCACGCGTACCCGCCGGACGCTCCCGTTGCCACCAATCTCTCTAGTACGTCGTTGTAATAGGTGGCGGCCTCTTCTTCCGACGCGAGATACTGCGAGAGCGGGGAGCCGAGAAAATCGTCGGTGATCGTGTGCCCTTCGACTCCAGGCGCAGCGGTGCACAAGCCGAACTCCTGCATCAGCGTTGGCCTGCCGCTGCCGGCAAGACCTGCTGTCAAAGCGCATGAGAACGGCACAAGCTCCGGGTCGAGGAACGACCGCGCCGTTTTGCAATAGAGCGGGTACGCGTGCATGACGTCTTCATCGGCGGCGTCTGCGACATCGTCGATGCGCATGTAGTTCGGAGTTGTCAGCGACGGCAGGTGGGTGCCGATCTGCACTCGTGTTCCCGGTGCGGCGCGACGCACGGTATTCGCCAGCAGTGAAGCCCAGAGCCACGCTGAATCTCTCGACCTTGGACGTTGGGCATCGTCAATCTCATTCGATAAATCGAACGCCCGGATCGAGTCGTCTCCGGCGAGCGCGTGTGCGCAGGTGTCAACGAGCAACGCTTGAGAGCGAAGTATCTCGGGATCCGAAAACAGGTCGGCATGATTCCCGTGAGCATCAGTCATCCAGTCGGGCCACCAGAATCGCCCGCTCATGTTGATCGTGATCAGAGTCGGCATCGCCTTGATACCGGCATCCTTTGCGGCGAGTGCGACTTGCGTGAGCCTCTCGACCATTTCCGGCGCGACACACATCGGCCCGGGGAGAAAATCACGAGTGAGCGCGAAGAATCTGACGACGTCGAAACCGATGCTCGCAATCTGCGCCATGTCCTCGCGCACTTCGCCCAGGTCGAACTCCCGCCACATCCACATCGCGCTTCGGCGCGGCCAGTAGTTGACCCCAAGCTCGAATGTCATGCTGGCGACAATCCGGCGAGAATCTCATCGAGGGAGAGATCCGCCACCGCGGTAACACCGTCCGCCGCCCCGTAGTAGACGCGCACGAGATCGCCCTCGGAGAGCAGACCGCACGTGAACACCACGCCGTCGAAAAATCCGCTCTTTTCGTAGTCCGCTTCTGGTCGAAGTACCGGCTCGCGCGAGCGTGCGATCACCTTCGACGGATCGTTCGGGTCTAGCAACAATGCGCCGAGTGAGTAGGTGACTGGCGACGCTGTAACGCCGTGGTAGATGGCGAGCCAGCCGTCATGAGTTTCAGTCTTGACGCGAAAAGGCACAGCTCCGCCGCCGATCTTCGAATCGTCCCAGTGTTCGGCGCGAGCGCCCGCGACGTAGCGATGATCGCCCCAGGACATCAAGTCGGTGGACGTTGCGGACCAGATCGCGTGCTCGCCGGGCTCGCCGGCCATTGGACGATGCAGAGCGACGTAGCGTCCACCGATCTTTTCGGGGAAGATCGTGACGTCGCGGTTAGGGGGAGGGAAGATGATGCCGTGGCGATCGAAGGTCCTGAAATCCCGCGTCGATGCGAGCGCGGTCGAAATGCCGCGCGGGGAGACCGCCGTGTAGTTGATCCAGTAAGTCGCATCGAGGACGGTGATTCGGGGATCTTCGATTCCGAACGATTCGTATTCCGTCGTGGCCGATAGCGCAGGCGTTGGATCTACTTCGAAGTTGATTCCGTCTGTCGAGCGAGCAATCCGAAAATGCGAGATAGATGTCAGCCACGTACGTCCATCGACGACGGTGACTCTTGGATCGCTCGTGTCCACCCCGGCGGAGCCGCGAACCCACTTCCTGATCTCGAGAGCTCCGGATTCCGCATTGTAGATCGGCGCGGCGACCTCGGCGGCCGTAGCGAAGGGGGCTTCGGCAACTCGCAGCAGGAGGATTGTTTCTTTCCCATACTGAATCGCTGCGGGATTGAAGGCTCCGACGACTTCGAGGTCGGGTCTCGAAGGCCGAACCATGGCTGGAGTCACGATCGGATTCTCCGGCGCGCGACGAGGTGTTGTCCTGTTTATGACGGAGAGATCGATAGCGTACTCGAGGAATGGATGCTTCAACATACGCCTTACGGGGAGGCGCCGCCGGGACGGGGCGGACGCTTCCGCGCGTCTGGAGCGCTTTGGCGCTACCTCCATCGAGCGTCAGGCTGTCTAGGAACGGCTGCTAATAATGTTTTCCGACGGGACGACACGTTGATGCCTTCAGCGTCGAGTTTCCTGTTCCAAGAACTAGAAATTTGCCAGGCGTCTGGGTAGTACAGCACTTCGTGTTGTTTCCCAACCGGCGCTGAGAGGTTCATCATCAATTCGCGCAGGCCTCCAAAAAGAACACTTGGCACACTTGCAGCGCACTTCGGCGGCTTCCCGCGGCGAGCGCCAGAAGCACCGCCGTGCGTTAAATCCAAAAGCCCCAACAGGATATGAATAATGACCCGGGCGGGTCTCGAACCCGCGACCTACGGATTAAAAGTCCGTTGCTCTACCAGCTGAGCTACCGGATCGAACATTTCAAAACTTCGCACTGCGAAACAACTTAGACAATCTGAGCGAAATCAGTAGGGCTCGCTCACGTTCCCGATTGTGCCTACTCACCCGACAAATTGCTCATGAAGTGGAACAGCGAGTGGGACCGCGGCAACGCCGAAGGCTGGGCGAATCCGCCCTATAGTGCCTGGCTCAGCAACGAGGAAAACGGCAAGAAGGCCGGCGGTTCGGGGGCGGTTTGGCACTACAAGTATCAGTGGGTTGGTGCTTGTGGCGCAGATTATACGGCACTCGCCGACGGCGGGTACTGCATCTGGGGGCAGTTCGAAGTTCTTATGGATCAGGGCATTGACCCCAACTACGCGACGTGGCATCAGTGGTTTGCGCGAGCAAATTCCAACGGGTATGCCAACCGAGGCCGAACGCTTTCGTTTCCTCGCTGATTACAATGTTGATATTGCATACGAGGACTACATGGTGCATTATTGCCGAGCACACGGGCCGGGACAGCCGCCACTGTATTACCCGGTGGCGAACGGTCGGACGACCGAGAACTTTGCGGGCCTGATTAGGCCAAGTTGACCAAGGAGGAAGCCGCCTAGACGGTAGATAGACGCTGCGGTGCAACTCTATTCTCGAACGACTACAAGCTTTCTGTTCCTGACGAATCAGTGAAGCGGTGCCCGAGTTCCTGCGGGCGCGCCAAGCTAAGCGTATGGCAGGCGCTCAACAAGAGTCGTTGTGGCAGCACAATGGACCGAGGTGTTGACCGATGAGATTGCGCGCTCGCGTCCACGAGCGCGTGGATCGTCAGCGAGTTGACCTCATTGCATTCCCCCATCAGGGCGAACCCGGGAGGGTCAGCGTCATGCGTACTTCAGAATTGGTTTTGCGAGGAATGTTGGTC
>Ga0097691_1001254_pt1 | contig 19148 bp, 17 predicted proteins | sample NGESurdeep072012_8_FD_72858 | JGI IMG/M metagenome (GOLD analysis project Ga0097691, IMG submission 72858) | Arctic peat soil microbial communities from Barrow, Alaska - NGEE Surface sample 210-1 deep-072012 | ecosystem: Environmental > Terrestrial > Soil > Wetlands > Peat ... | reverse complement strand
GTTCAGGTTCGGGGGACCCTCACCGGCTTACGTCGGCCACTTGTGTAGCACCCAGCAGGGCGCGCACAGCGCACCCCGTCAGTGCGCACGTGGTCCTTAGAAGCGCCGAAGGTGGCGCCGATGACGGACCGGGTGCGGCTGTGGTTACGGGCCAAAGATGCGCCACGTCCACGCAGGCGCCGACCGCCGGGCAGGCCCGAGGACGGTCTGCACCTGCTCTGACAGGCGCCCCCCGGCGATCACCACTGCGCCAACAGGTGTGCGTTTAGGCAGGACAGCGTGCGCTGAGCGATCGAGGGGCAGCCCGGCAGATCAGCGCCGGGTGGCCGCATACCCAACGCGCCCAGCTGAGTACGCCGCGGCCGCGTCCCGCAAGCTGAACGTGGTATGACACCGCCGATCACGGCCACCGGGGTCAGCCCCGCGGCTAAGGCGCAGGAGTAGCGAAGACGGCGGGCTCTACCTGAAGGCTGGCGCCGTCAGCGGGCGACGGCACAGTGGTGGTCATGACAAACGATGCATCACCACGCGTTCGACAGGCACCGTTGCCCGGCGACGCTGTGCTGGTCGTACGCGGCGACGTTCGGCGATGACGAGCTTCTGCGCGTCGACGCGGCCCGCTTCACTTGGCGCTTCCCCGACTGGGGGCGCTGCGGGGTCAGCGGGTACGACGCCCGCGGCGAGGACGAGGTCGCGGCGCTGTGCCAGAGCAAACTGGCGAACTTTGCGACGGTCGTCGTGTTCACCCGGGCAGACCTAGAAGCCGGGGGCATTGACGTGATCGGGACCTTCCGCACACCGCATGTCACCCTGGCCGGCGCCGACATCGCGGCATTGGTGACGGCCCTGATCAGGTGCCCACACCAGGTTCGTGAAAGCCCGTACCATGGAAACACAACGACCCAGGAGGTCCGATGAGCAACACCGAAGTCGACCTACCGGTTGACCTGAACAGCGAGGACGACACGGGACTGCCGTGGGGGTTCCTCGACGAGTCACGCACTCCGGCCAAGATCACCGAGGGCGTCTGGATCATCGTGGGATCGGCCAACACGCAGGCGGTCGCTCAGGTGACAGACGTCTCCGACGGGGTCGTCCACGTCCGGCCATTGCCGGGGTCGGTGGCAAGCCACGCCGCGCTGCTCGCTGCCATGGCCTAACAAGCCCAAACCCAAAAGCGCGCCGACCCATACGGGCTCGGCGCGCTTTGTTGTGCGCGGGGCAGACGCGGCCATCCCGGCCCGGTCCAGGTTCTGGTCAGAGTTGGCTCCGTGGCCTGCGCGACCGGCGCGCGTCTCGCGGCCCGGCTGATCAGAACGCCCACCACGCGCCTGCTACCCCGGTGAACGCCCACCCATCTGGGGCAGTTGTCTTGCCCAAACGCACACGTGTTGCCGCAGTGGCGCGGACGGGGGGAAGAGGTGCCCGCAGCGGCGAAAGAGGTAATGATCAGCCTGAGATTCCCGACTGGGCAGGTCTCACTCCCCTTGCTTGTCAAAGACTCTCTTGAGCAACCCCGTCAGGTCCGCCGTCAGATCGTCCCTGGCCAACATCTTCAGTCGGGCCAGTGCCATCTGGTGGACCTCGTTGTCAGAACGCCTGCCTATCACCCAGTCGACACACACTGTCCCGTCAGGTTCAACCCGGTAGACAATTCTGTAGTCGCGATCGCCAACCACAAGCTTGCGAAAGGTTGTGAGGTTGCTCGACGACCTGCTACCCAGCGGGGCTCCTCGCTTTTCAGGCTCGTCCTCGAGCTGCTTGAGCTTCTTGGCAAGGAGCTTGCGAGCCGCCCCGTCGAGGTTACGAAGGTCGTCCTTCGCGTCATCGGTGAGGACGACCCGCGCCATCAGTCCAGCTCGATGTCGAGCTCGGCCAGAACGTCATCGAGGTCATGGCGTTGTCCGTTGTCGGTGGCCACCCGGAGCAATGCCGCCGTCCACAGCTGAAGATCTTCCTCGATCTCGTCGATGCGGGAGAGTCGGGCCGCCTGTTCGGGCCCGATAATGAAGGCCGCAACTTCGCTGTTCCGCAGGATCCCGATCGTCTTGCCCTCGGCCGCATCGTTCACAAGGCGTGAGATGCCTGCCCTGTTGGCGTTGGTAACGGAAATAAGGTCGTTGGTATCGACGCGCATGGCTGATCCCTTCTTGGCCGCCCACTGATTCTAGGTCGAATTCTAGGCAGACTGCAAGGGTGATGGCCTGGTCAGTCGCGGACCTCGCGCAGGGGCGAAGAGGTAGTGGTCAGCGTGAGATCCGCCAGGGGGGTCACGCTGAGCAGCACTCCCAGGGGGTCGTTGACCATCGTCACGACGGCAGCCCGAACGACCCCGGCATGCGGCGTCACCCACACCGACGTAACGCCAACCAACGGCACCACGGACACCGAATCTGCCCCAATGGCAACCTCTTTCGTGCTGGCCTGGCCATCAGCCCCCACCGTTGTCACCAGAACTGACGCAGGCACTGCTGTCGCGACAAGGTCGAGCCGCTCCGTCAGACCGTTGTCCGCAGGCCCGTGCAACGCCATGCCTGCCAACGTCCTGATCGGCGCGGAAGCACCCGACCAGGCCAGATCCGAGGGCGAGCCGGCGGCAAGACGTCGATCGACCATCGCAGCGGCAATCACCGGGACGTCGGCACGCACCTGAACGGCGTACGCATCGGGCGGCAGGGAGCTGAGGTCGATGTCCTTGGTGCTGTGCCCCGCCACGCGTGTCACGCCGTCGGCGAGCAAAGCTTTTGGCCCGCTCGGGGTGAGCACCCGCGACTCGACAACAGCCTCCTGACCCCCTGGCACGGCAACGCGCAAGGTCGCAGCACCGTCGATCGCTACCCCTGCGATGACCTGCTCGCGTGCGGGCGTCGCGACCGGCACGACGTCGTCACCACCTCGCGGGACAACCCCGTCGAGCCACGTGTCGCTGAGGACCGCGGCAACCTCGCCCCCCTGGGCGTTGACCTGGACGACCGGCGATGGCTCCGTCCCGGCGATCGCATCGAGCAGGATCACGGTGCGCGCGTACGGCCCGACGACCAGACCGCGGCCGTTGGGCGACTGGACCGGGCCATTGACACCAAGGACGCTGAGATCGACGGTCACGGGGTTCGGCCCGGGGTTTGTCAGGACCAGGCGTTCCCGCCGGCCCGGCTGGGCACCTCCGGCGATGAGCCACGACGAGGCAGCGGGCGGCATACAGGCCGCTGTGACCAAGCCACGGTTGTCACCGGTGGTGACCCAGGAGCGTTGGGTGGCAACGGTTCCCGGCGCCATCGCACCGGCGCCCGCGATCAACGCGGACTGGGCGGTGGATATCTGGCCCGAGACAACCTGACCGCGCACCGTGGCCGGCGCGTCCCATGTACCGCCCGCCGGAAGACCGCTCAGCGTGAGCGATCCAGCGCCCTGACCGGCGGCAAAGCCCGCGGGAAGTGACGCCAGCGGAGCTGCAACGGCCGTCACGGAAGCGACCTGGGTCAGTGAGTCCGTCAGGTCCGCGACTCCGAGCGCCTCAGGTCCCGGACAGATGGTCTGAGCCACCGAGATGGGCTCGGCGTGCGCCCTCAAAGCAGCGCCAGGAGCGGGGCGATGCACCAGGTTGAGCGGTGTTGACAGATAGGTGGCACCAAGGACCAGCCCGGTGCCTGCCGACACCGCGGCCAGCGAGCGCAGTACGCCTCTCATGAGCTCCTCCGCGAGCGCACCGAGCCGAACGGCACCGCCAGGAAGAGGACGACGAGCAGCAGCCCCAGCTGCCCCCAGCGCCACCACTGCCAGGTCGGCGCCAGGGTGATGGTCAGCTGACCGGCGCTGGATGGCAAGAGGTATGTCGGCTGGCCGCCTCCGCCAACCACAGCCAGCTCGCGCCCTGCGAAGGTCACGCGCGCGCGGGCTGCCCAGCCTGCAGGCTCAGCCACCACAAGTCGACGCCCGAGCGGGGTTGCGGTAGGAGGGGATGCCGCAGGAGGGGATGCCGCTGGCCCGGTTGCCGCTGGCGGGGATCCGGCAGGAGAGGATGCAACAGCAGCAGTGGGCGAGGCGGGGGCCGAACCAGCCGGGGTCAGCGCAGCCGGAGTGGCCGCGCCGACCCTCACATCGGTCTGGCCATGGTCGCCGGTGACGGCGATGGACTCCAGGGGCCCACCCTTGGCATCCTCGAGCCGAAGCCGGGATGAGCTCACCGCGTCGGCCCGTGGCAGGACACGCCACAGAATCAGTCCCTGGTTGTCGCTGAGCCTGGTCATCCCCGCCGTTGCGTCCAGGCGTCGGACCAGCGGCTCGGTGGCCGCGCCACGGAACGCCACGAACCCGACACCCTGATCGGCAAGCGCGTCGCTGGCCGCGTTGGCCGACGCCGCGACAGAGTCACTGACCGCGATCTTGACTGCTGCGGCCAGCAGCGAGTCTGGTGGGGAGACGACGCCAGCGGGATCGCGGACAACCGAGCCGGGCTCGCTGCCCACAAGCCGGTAGCCGATGGTGCCCGCGTCTGAGGTCATTTCAAGCAGTCTGCTGCCCAAGGGGCCCTCGGCCTGATCCGCAGCAACAGCAGGCACGTTGGACACCGTGCTGGTGAGCGTCCGGCCGACCCCGAGCCATCCCGTCATCGCGACGCTGGCCACGACTCCCAGGACAGCGGCCACGACGACCGGAGCAACGAGGATCTGGCGCCAGCCGAAACCGGAACGGGACAGCCGACCCGACAGCCCGTCCAGGCCAAGAACCGCCGCCGCGATCAACGCCAGCGCCGCGAGGTCGAGGCCCGTGCCAGCCCACACGGTGATGGGACCACCCGCGCCAGCAACGCCCTCTGGAACGCGACCGACGATGACATGCGGCGACGCAAGTGCGAGGGCCAGACCGGTCACCGAAACAAGTGCCAGCACTGTCATGGCCCGGGAGGCAGCCCCACGTCGCATCATCGCGACGACGCCCGCCAGCACGATCGGGGCGGACAGGAAGACGGGATATGAACCGGAACCACCAGGGTGCAGAAGCGCGAGCTGCCACGGGGCTGCGGCCGCATCCCGCCACAGCGTCAGACCCGGTCCGGCCAGCAGGAGCCGAGGGTCCTCGACCAGCTGCAGGATCCACGGTCCCAACAACCCGGCTGGCACCACCAGAAGCACCGCAGCCCGAAGCCGGGTGGCTCCGTGCCCGCCGACGAGAATCATGAGGGCGACAAGGGCGCCCAGCACAGCGAGAGCCGGGTTGAAGGCCCCGGTGACGCCAAGCGCGAGCGCCGCACCGAAGGTGAGCGGAATACTCGTGGATCGCCTTGCGGCACAGACGAATCCGGCCACGACGAAGGGCAGCAGGATGTGCGCGGCCACCGCACCGAGCCGTCCGTCCGCCTGCGCCGTGGTCAGGGTTCCCAGAGATGCCCACCCCAAGGCCGCCCACGCCCGCGGCCATCTGGCTCGGGTCACGACCCGGGCGCCCAGATATGCCGTCCAGGCAGACAACGGGATCGCCGCCGCGAGAAGCCAGGCGATGGAGGAACCGACCGGAGACGACAGGGTGGAAATCACCGGCAGGTGCTCGATCACCCAGGCTCCCGCGGCCAGCACCGGCAGGTAGGGCGCCGGCTCGAGCGCATTGCCCAGGCCTGCGCCATGCCAGCCGTCCAGCCAGGCGTGAAACAGCCTCGAGGCGTCGGTGGACACCGGCAGGAGCTCACCGCCGGCGAAACCGTTGCCGCTGGCGGAGATGAGCCCTCTGAGCAGCGAGCGCCAGGATGCCACCGCCAGCAGGGCGCCAACCGTGACCGCAAGAAACCCGGGGTGGCGCAGGATCCGCGAAGTGACGCTGCGCGTCGGCTCCTCGAGCGACTCGTTGTCGTCGGAGACCGGCCCCGACTCCAGGCTCTGCGCGCTGCTGACCGGCTCATCCGACGACATGTCGGGCACCATCGCCACGGCGTCCCGGATGGTGTCGAGAGTCTGGCGGAAACCGGCTCTGGGTGTGGCGAACAGCCCCCGCAGGTCGCGGCGTCGGACCCGGCGAGTGCCACGTGAGCGCCGTCGCGCCGCCACGAGACGCCACGGAGTCATCAGCGACCCAAGCCCGCCGAGCTCCTCCCAGGCCCTCCTGGGTCGCTTGACCGCGAGAAGGACGGCTGCTGAACCAACACTGGCCAGGGCGATCCAGAGCCCGAGGAAGGGCACCGCATACGGGGCACATCGGGTCAGCGCGACCTGACGGCCGCGGCGACGGTCGCTGCGTCGCGCGGCGCCGGCGGACCGGCCGCCGGAACGTTGACCGTTGGTCAAGGCCGCAGCCTCCCGCATCCGGGCCTTGGGCGCGACGATGACCCGATGCCCGGCCAGGTGCGCCCGCCAGGAGAGGTCGAGGTCATCCCGGAACTGCCCGAATGCCGGGTCGAACCCGCCGAGCGCATCGAAGACATCGCGGCGGATCAGCATTCCCGAGGTGTTGACGCCCAGGACGTCGGTGCGGTGGTCGTGCTGGCCCTGGTCGGGCTCACCCCGTGCTGGACCTCCGGCGCGAGAACCCGAGCGGGTGATCTGCTGCCCGACCTCGAGCAGACGGGACGGGTCCTCCCAGGTGGTGAGCTTGGGGCCGGCGACACCCACTGACGGTGATCGGCGTGCTGCATCCAGAAGATGGGCCAAGGCGTCAGGCGCGGCGGCACTGTCGTCATGGAGCAGCCAAAGCCAGTCACCCGGCCCGGGCGGCGGGGAGGCCCACGACGCAGCGGCCAGCTTGTCGACCGCAAGGCCGACGGCCTCGCCAAAGGTGCTCTCCCGCGGCGCTGAGATCACCACGAGCTCGCCGATGACCTCACGGATCCCGCCGTGCCCGGCCACGATCTGGGGGCTGTCATCGGCCGAACCGGTGTCGACCACGACCAACGCGTCCGGCGCCCTCGTCTGGAGCGCGAGCGCGTCCAGGCACTCCTTCAGCCAGGCCGCGCCGTCATGCACGACAAGCACCCCGGTGACCGTGACGGGTCGGGGAACCGCACGCGCCACGCCCGGCTCACGGGGCGGCGAGGGTTCCGTGCTCATGGTGCGCGGCGGGGCGATCGTCATCAGGTCAGGGACAGCCCGGCGGAGTGGCCGAAACGGCTAGACCGCCTGCTTCTTGAGCTTGCGGCGTTCGCGTTCCGATAGCCCACCCCAGATTCCGAACCGCTCGTCGTGGGCGAGTGCGTACTCCAGGCACTCTCCGCGGACGTCGCAACCCACGCAGACCTTCTTGGCCTCACGCGTGGAGCCGCCCTTCTCCGGGAAGAACGCCTCCGGATCGGTCTGAGCGCACAAGGAACGCTCCTGCCAGGACAGCTCGCCCTCGCACTCGTCCTCGATGGCATCGGTCAACTCGTAGTTCGTCACCAGGTATAGCTCGTGCACGGCCCCTCCTCGACCCAACAATTGACAACACTTGCCTTGACCTGTTCTGGTGGCCCGTCACGACCCTCGGCCAAGATCTGCTCCACGGTCACCACTGCTTGGAAACATCTCTGGCCTTGCGAGCCCTGCCGATCCGGTCGAACGTGCGGATAAATGACAACGATGAAATTACACGCGTGTCAGATGGGGTAAGTCAAGCGGAACTCTGATATCCGCCTGAACAGCCGACGCGCATACGGCACATAACGCCCATTGGCCAACTCCAGCACCACCGCGGACCCCCGTCCTCCCCCTGGATCCGCACTGAATCGGGACCCCATCCTTGCGCTGTTCCCCGTCCTGACAGACTGCCGCCATGCGCATCACCGCCCTGACCGGTGGAGTGGGCGGTGCACGCTTTCTGCGCGGGCTGCGCGCCCACCTCGACCGCACGCCCACCCTGTCCGACTCCTCGATCACGGTGATCGGCAACACCGGTGACGACATCACCTTGTTCGGGCTGCGAGTCTGCCCCGACCTCGACACCGTCATGTACACCCTTGGAGGCGGGGTCCACGAGGAACAGGGCTGGGGCCGCGCCGACGAGACCCATGGCGTCCAGGGTGAGCTCGCGGCATACGGGGCGCAGCCGCAGTGGTTCGGCCTGGGCGACCGCGACTTCGGCACCCACATCGCGCGCAGCCAGTGGCTGGGGCAGGGTCTCTCGCTCTCGGTGGTGACAGCGCGCCTGTGCGCCCGCTGGGGTCTGCCGGATCAGGGTGTGACCTTGCTGCCCATGTCCGACTCCCCCGTCGAGACCCACGCCATCGTCGACGAGGGCCAAGGGCCGCGCGCCGTCCACTTCCAGGAGTGGTGGGTCCGGATGAACGCCGCCGTCCCCGCACAGAAGTTCGTCGCCGTCGGCATGGACCGCGCCACGGCCGCACCGGGGGTGGTCGACGCCATCCGTGAGGCCGACATCATCCTGCTGCCCCCGAGCAACCCCGTCGTGTCGATCGGCATCATCCTCGGAGTGCCTGACGTGCGGGATGCCTTGCGTGAGAGCGCCGCCCCAGTCGTGGGAGTCTCGCCGCTGATCAACGGCGCCCCCGTCCGCGGCCATGCCGACGCCTGCCTGTCCGCTATAGGGGTCGAGTGCACCACACAGGCTGTGGCCGGTCTTTACGCCGACTTCCTTGGGGGGTGGCTGGTCGATGACGAGGACTGGCCGGCCGCAGGTTTCGCTCCCGAGCTCGAGGTCCGGGCCCGGCCACTGTGGATGCACGACCTCGCGAGTGCCGCAGACATCGCTGGAGCCGCCGTCGACCTGGCCCTGAAGCTGCGCAGGACCCAGCCGGTATGACGGCACGCACCTCGCCCGTCATCCTCACCCCACTCGTCGGGTTCCCAGAGGTGGTCGAGGGCGACGACCTGGCCGGAATCGTGCTGAAAGCGTTGCAGGGCAATGGGATCCAGCTTCTTGACGGCGACATACTCGTCGTCTCGAGCAAGGTGGCTTCCAAGGCGATGGGGCTCAGCGCACCGTTCGCGCACCGAGCCGGCGTCGTCCTGTCCCAGACGGTGCGGGTCGTCGCCGAACGGATGACCCCGTCCGGGGTTACGCGCATTGTCGAGTCCGCCGCCGGGCCGGTCATGGCGGCCGCCGGCGTCGACGCCTCCAACACCGGCGACGGGTCGATCGTGCTGATCCTGCCCGGTGATCCCGACGCCGTCGCCCGCGAGATCCGCGAGGGCGTGCAGTCCGGCTGGGCGGCCCGGTCAGGGGACCATATCCGCGTGGGCGTCGTCCTCAGCGACACCGCCGGCCGCCCGTGGCGGATCGGTCAGACCGACTTTGCGCTGGGGGCGGCAGGCATCCACGTCATCGAAGACCTTCGCGGCTCGGGCGACGCCGACGGGCGAGCCCTCTCGGTTACCGAACGGTGCGTCGGCGATGAGATCGCGGCAGCCGCGGACCTGGTCAAGGGCAAGACGACTGGCGTGCCGGCAGCCCACATCCGCGGCCTGGGCCAGTATGTCCTGAACAGCGAATCCACTTCTGGCGCCAGGGATCTCGTCCGCACCGGTGCCGGCGACTGGTTCGCCTACGGAACAGTCGAGGCCGTCCGTGCCGCCCTTGGGGTGGTGCCCGGGTCGGCCAGTGCATCAGAGGTCGGCATCCCCTCCAGCGAGCCCGAGGACGTTGCCACGCGGGCAGGGAGGGCGCTTCGGGTCGCCCTGATGACCGGCCTCGACGCGTCCGCTCACCTCTCCGGCGACGAAGTCCAGCTCCTGGCTGCCGACGACTTCGCACTCGGCGTCGCTGCCGGCCGCGTGGAGGTGGCGTTGCATGGCGAAGGGCTGGCCGCCTCCGTCACCCGGCTGCCGGCCCCCGACCTGACGATGGGCAAGGAACCGACAGACCGTCCGGGCGCACGGATCGTCTTTCGCCAGAAGTAGCTTCTAACCAAAGCTGGTAGCCCGGACCTCGGCGGGGGATCAGAACCTCGCCGGGCCCTCCGGCCTTCGGGCTCAACGGAACCGGTGTGGCAGGTGGGTGGGAAGAGGCATGCGGTGACCACGTCGGGGACGCGCCACACCCGCCAGCTCGAGCAGCCGCTGCACTCGATAGCGATGTCCTGCATAGGGTTCGAGCAGCTCGGCCAAGCCATCGTCATCGACCTCGGAGCCGGTGAGGGCCCAACCGATGTCTTTGGCCACGTGATAGTCGCCGAAGCTCACGGCGTCTGCATCACCAAGCGCTGTGTGCCGCACCTCGGCCGCGGTCCAGATCCCGACCCCGGGTATGGCGCGCAGCCGTCGGCTCGCGTCATGGGGGGTCAGGTCGACACATTCTTCGAGCCGTCCCGCGGCCCCGGCCGCCCGAACGGCTGCTCCGGAGCGCGCGGAGTCCACCCCAGCCCTGAGCCACTCCCAGGACGGTATCCGGGCCCACGTCGCCGCCGAGGGAATGACCCACAACCCACGCGCGCCACCCTCCCCCGGTGCGCGCTCGCCATACCGGTGGACGAGAGTGCGGTAGGAACCGAAGGCTTCCTTGCCGGTGACCTTCTGCTCGATGATCGCGGGGATCAACGCCTCCAGCACCAGCCCGGTCCGCGGCACACGCCATCCGCTGAAGCGCCGGGCAGCCTCGGCGACCAACGGGTGGTGGGCGACGAAACCCGTGGCATCGTCCTGGTCTCCGAGCATGGCCGGCACCGATGCGAGCACCCATTCCGCGCCCGGACCCCAGGCGGTGGCCTCGATGGAGGAACTGGCCAGCAACCCCAGACGCAGCGTCGACGGGCCCTGCGGCGTGCGGATCCCGCGCCAGATGGCGCCACCCGGGTCACGATGAAACGTCGGGTCACCGCCGCCCCGACGCAGGTCGTCGACGACGCCAAGAACGCCCGTCGACCTGGCCGGCGTCCAGCGTCGCACCTGGAAGTCAGTCACCAGCCCAGTCTGGCGCAGTGCTCAAAACGCAGGAGAACCTGCACGTCAACCCATAGAATCATCTCGCCCGTCGTGCAGCCGAACACCCAAGGATTGCCGTGCCCAAGAAGCAGGTCAGCCAGGACCGCAAGGCCCGTATCGCCGAGATGCAGGCCAAGGAGAAGGCCCGCGAGAAGCGTGTGCGCATGCAGATCATCGCCGCCGCCGCCGCGCTTCTGCTCGTGCTCGGGGCCGCCATCAGCTACGCAGTCATCGACGCCGGCAAGAAGAAGCCTGACGTGGCGATCACGAGCATCGGCGTGCAGGCCTCGGCCGCCTCTTGCGACCCGGTGACCACAGACAAGGCCAGCGGCAACCAGACCCACGTCGGACCCGGCACGGCCACGCCCAACACCACCAGGGTCACCTATGACACGGTGCCGCCCTCGAACGGGCCGCACTTCGCCCAGCCCGCGGTGAGCAACGGCGTCAACTTCTACACGGCCGCCGACCGGCCGAAGATGGAGGTCCTCGTGCACAACCTCGAGCACGGCTACACGATCCTCTGGTATGACCAGAGCGCGGGCGATGCCAAGAAGGCCGAGCTCGAGCAGATCGCCAAGGACGCCAACAAGCTCGACGCGAGCCTGAACAAGTTCATCGTCTCGGCGTGGGACCCGTCCTACGGCCAGCTGCCGGCGGGCAAGAAGTTCGCACTCTCGCACTGGTCGGCGACGCTGGGTGCTGACAAGACCTCGGTGGCCAGCCAAGCGGGTCACCGCCAGCTGTGTGGCGACTTGTCCGGCGCGGTCGTCAAGGCGTTCGTGCAGCAGTTCCCCCTAACCTCAGCGCCGGAGCCGGGAGCGGCATAGCGCTCGGCCCCCGCGCCACGCCACCGTATTCCGTGGTGGCGGGTGGGCGGGTGAACGGTAGAGAGTGGGTGGTTCAACGGCGGCGGAAGGTCAACCGCACCAGCGCGTATGCCGCGTCGCCGCGACGGGGGTCCTCACTGGCCGCGCGCATCAGTGTCGTGATCTCCCCGTCGGGGTCGCCCACGAGCACGAAGCCGAGGTCGTGCGCTCTGGCCAGGATGGCACGGACGTCGGCGGGGCCGACAGCACCAGCGGCACTGGCCGGCCCCAACGGCAGCGTGAGCGAGACCAGGCCGCCGACGCGCAGCGCCCAGGAGGCTTGGCCAAGGGCTTCGTCGACGTCCTCAGAGTCACACCCGTTCGGATGCAGCCGGGTGATGACATCAAGGGAGTCGGTGTCAACATCCATGGCGGCCAACGAAGCCCGGCTGCCGGTGAAGTCCAGCTCGACCGGCGCGAAGCCGATCGAGCGAGCCCAGCTCGACAGCGGCGACCGGGGTCCGGACCCGTCGAAAATCACCGCGTTGCGATGTCCGTCATCACTGAGCCGCACGATCGCCGCGAGCGCTCCGAGGGCCGACCACGCAGCGATGGGGTCGGGACAGCGAGGCAGCCCGAAGGACCGCGCCCAGTCGCGTGCGTCGTCAGCGTCAGCTCCGTCAGCGAGAACATCGCTGGGCCGAGCCCATGGGGGAAGGTCTGTGCGCGTCATAGCAAGCGCCGGACGCTGACGCCGCACCATCTCGCGCACCGGAGCGGCAAGTCGCGTTCTGAACGATGGCTCTGTGCTCAGGGCTGGGGAATCCTGTTCTGCGGCTTGCCAACCCGGCGAAGCCAGCGCTTCCATCGCCCCGACGTAGTGCGCCCAAGGACTCGAAAGACCACGAGCTTCGACGTCTTCCTGGCCGCCGTGCAGACCAACTGCGTCGGCCACCGAGACGCGGGTCGCGTGCAGATCCAGCGCCATCCGAGCCTGCTCCGGGCTGTGCACCAGCACGGCGTCCACGCGCTCGAACAGGGAGCGCATCGCAGAGAAGTCGCCTGGGCGGGAGCGGTGTGGCAACGCGTGGTTGGCGATCGCGATCGATCGCGGTGCGCCTTCGCCGGACGGATCACCATCCCCACGGCCGGAGCCCGCCGCCCGCAGCATCACGAGGTGAGCGGGAACCAGGAGTGGCACGGCATCTCCGACAATGATCGCGTCGTACCCCCGAAGCCGCCGCCCGGTTCGCACCCAGGTGTCAGGCCGCGCCCAGGAAAGAGCACGGACGGTCCGGGGAAACGCAGGAACCTCGGGTATTCCACGCACATCAGGCTCTCCGGCAGAGCGCCCGCCGGGGAAGGGGCGCGACCACGAGACCAGCGTGACGTCGTGGCCGGCTTGCGCCAGGTGGTGGGCCAAGGTCGTCGTATGCGCGTCCACGCCCGTCCGGTGTGAGTGGCAGGGCCCGATGATGGCGAGCTTGAGAGCCGCACTGCCGACGCCGTCGTTGCCGTGGGCGGTGCCTTCGACAGGTTCAATGACCGGACCTGTGTCGTCGGCAGCGGTCATGACCGGCGGCCGAGGGGTGGGGCGGGGCTCGTTCATCTCGTTGGCGAGCCTACCCTCGCCACCCGCCGCCGCCGTGTTGATCCGCGGTCAGACGTCTGGATCCACCGTCGGTCCGACCGAGCGCCCACCCAACAGCTGCCTAACCGACCGGGGCCAGCCAGACCTGGAGGGGGGACGACGGAAGTGCGTCCGGACGACCAGCCACGCGTGACGGTTCCTGGGACACACGGGTCGAGAGGACAACGACAGGGACACCGACCCTGGTGGTCGCACCGGCCGAGCCGGCAAGGGCGTCGACCGAGCCGGCCGCCATGACGACGAGCCGACCACCACGTGCCTTCTCGGCTTGGGCCACTGCGGCCACCGCCGACGAGCGTGCGGTCGGGTCGCGCAGGACAGCCGAGGTGAGCGCCAGCGCATTGACATCGCAGGTCGATCGGACGGTGGGAAGCCACTCGTCGGCCGCTTGCTGGTCGACCATGAGGACGATGTCCGCGGTGCCGAGCACCCGGCATACCTGTCTCACTGCGGCCACCTGACCTTGTGACACCCGCTCGCGTGCATGGGGCCAGGTCGAGACGACCTCTGGAACCAGCAGAGTTGCTGCGGTTCCGATAGTGATGACCACCGCGGCGAGCGCAGGCAGGCGACGCGTCGACAGACGCGTGGCCCAGGCAGCGGTCTGTGCAACGCAGACGACGATCAAAGGAACCGCCACTGCCAGGCCCCCACTGATCCACGGTGCCGTCCCGGCCCCGGATGCCGACCACCACTGGAGGACGGCTGCTCCGAGACCCACCCCGAGCGCGCCGGTCCATGCGGGCAGCCCTTCACCTCGAAACCATCCGCGCGAGAGGTGATGAGCCCCCACGGCAACCACGACCACCGTGATCGCCAAGGCAAAGGGCCCGGTCCACCACGACGTCCAGACCAACCTCTCACGTGAGGGCAGGACCAACACGGCCAGACCGGCGATCACCACCAAGCCGACAGCCACGCGAGGCAGGACAGCCCGCACGCGGTCCGGTACCCCTGGCCCACGGCGAGCTGAAATGACCATCACTGTCGCCAACGCGGCAAGACCAACAGCCAACAGCGCCAAGGCGATCAACGAGCTGCGTTGCTCTTGAAGCAAACCGCCCGAGAGCCCGAACGCGGTCAGGGCCGAGACAGCCGTTGCGACACCGGCCCCCCAGAGCACCGGCGCACCAGCACCCTCCCGGCGAATGACGAGCAAGGCCGCCACCGGGAGCAACAGGGCCGTTGGGCCGAGCGCATCCGGGCGGAAGAGCGAACCGCTGGCGACCAGCACCCCGGCCACAAAGCCGACATCGCGAGCTTGCTGGGTGCGGTCCTTGGCACCGGCACGCGTCGCTGCCACGAGGAGAAGAAGACCCGATGAGATCACGAACATCACCAGGACATCGGCAGACGTCGAACGGGCCGCGCGCAGCACCGGAAAGCAGATCGCCACCGCGAGGGCACTGAAGGGCCCCCAACGCGGTCCCACGACGGAGCTGGTCAGGAGCCCGATCGCAAGAACACCCATCCCGCCGAAGAGCGCGGGAACCCACAGCATTCCCGTCAGCCCCCCGGCCCAGAAGCCGATGGACAACCAGAGGGGAGCACCCACCAGAGCCTCTGGCTCGATGACCGGCTCAGCAGCCGATCCGGTCTGCCGAAACCCGGGGCTGGCCATTGTCAGGCCGGGGATACGCAAGACCTGGGATCCGCCAAGCTCGTTTGCAGACAACGAAACTGGCCAGTGACTCCACCGCGCAAGCGAGACCGCGGACTGGGCATTCACCCCCGCTTCACCACGGGGCAGCACCTGCTCGTCGTGTGTCAGCCCGGCCCATGCCGTCGCGCCCAGGGAGATCACCAACAACGCCAGGGCCGTCCAGACCGGCAGCGCACGAGTGGGCACGACCGCGCTCACACGCCAGGAGATGGCCGCCAGGATGACCAGGACCACCGAAGCGACCAACGGGTCCCAGATGCCTGCCCAGGCCAAGGCTGCACCCGCAGCCGCGATGAGCCCCGTCAGGAGCGCGGTGGAGATCACCAACCTGGTGAGGACCCGTCCCGCCAATCGCTCACCGCGCAGCAGAGGCAGCTCCGGGGTGTCGTCGACGGCTGAGTCCCCCGGGGCCCCGGCGATGATGGCCTCCGCGCGGCGGCCAAAACCGGTGGGGTTCACGATCCGCACGGTATCGCCCTACGCTCGCGTGCGTGCGTACGCCAGCCTCCGTCCTTGCCGACATCCTGCGCTCCGACCCTGCGCGACCTCGGGTCACCTTCTATGAGGACACCCCGGGTCCCACGCAGGGCGAGCGCATCGAGCTCTCAGGCAAGGTGGTGGCGAACTGGATATCCAAGGCCGGCAACGCTCTTCAGGATGAGTACGATCTGGGCGTCGGCTCCACCGTCCGTCTGGCCCTGCCGCCGCACTGGCGCGCCCTCTACTGGGCCTTCGCGGTGTGGTCGGTCGGGGGCACCGTGGACTGTTCCGGCGGCCAGACTCCGGATCTGCTGATCTGCGACGACGACACGGTGGCCTCGCTCCCTCAGTCAGGTGACGTCGTGCTCGTCACGCTGGCCGCCCTCGCACGCATCCACCCAGGCCCAGTTCCACCCGGTGCCATGGACGAGGCGCGCGAGCTTGCCACCTATGCGGACCAGTTCGTCGCCCTGGCCGACCCCTCTCCGGACGATCTCGCGCTGGTAACCGAAGGTGAGCACACGGCATACAGAAGTGTTGTGCCACAACGAGACTGGCCTGTTGGCGCCCGCGTCAGCCTCGCCGGTGACCTGGGGCAGGTGCTCAGGTCCACCCTCGCAGCATGGGCCCTCGACGGGTCTGTGGTTATGGCCCGAAATGGCCGGTATGCAGGCAGGGAACCCCGGCCCGACCGACTTGCCACCGAAGGTGTCACGCTCGACCTGGCCTGAGATCCGGCGGCATCTGGCCGGCCGCTACCGCCGTATCTGCTTTTCGATCGCAACCCAGGTGGCGCCGCTGACCACGCCGGTCGGCGCCAGCCTGGCACGTGACTGGACCGCTGTGACCGCAGCCCGGGTCCTCAGCCCGAAGCTGCCGTCGGGGGTCACGCGCAGCGCTCGCTGGAGCGCGACGACGGCAACACCCCTGGATCCCTGCTTCAACGTGAGCCCGCGGTAGCCGACGAGCGGGTAGGCCTGCTGCTCGAGCCGGTCCCACACCAGGCGGTCGGCGACACCGTTGGGCGAAATGTGTTGCAGCCTCTGGAAGGTGATCAGCGCGGACCGGGTTCTGGGCCCGAAGGCGCCATCGGGCGTGAGGTGGAGGCCCCGCTGAAGGGCAACCACCGCCGCTCCCCTGGAACCCTGCCGCAGGATCACCCGCTTGTATGCCGTGTACGGCGTCGAGGCCGCGGGTGGGGCTGGGGGTCTGACCAACGACGGTGCTGGTGCTGGCGTATGAAGCGCCACCGGCACCGTCACAGGTGTTGGCGCTGGCGGCGTCGCGACAGGAGCCGGGGTGACCGGCGGGGCCGGCGGTGTCGGAACCAGTTTCGCCCACGTGGCCTTGTCCAGGACCCCGGTGATCGGGACGCCCGCACGTTTCTGCCAGGCGACCACTGCCGCTTGGGTCTGCGGCCCGAACGCTCCGTCGGCCACAACTGCCAAAGCCTTCTGGGCCACTGCGATCTGTGCGTTCTGCTGACCGATGACGTACACCGGGTACGGCGACGTGGGGGCAACGGGAAGGTTGGTGGGGCAGGCAGCCGTGCGAGGCACGGTGTACAGCGGCGCGAACTGGCCGGCATACACCCGGCAGGTGCCCAGGTCGACAAGCGTCGTGGCGTGCCCCGTCCACCAGGACGTCCGTGCCATGGCGCCATCCCAGGAGAAGCTGAAATGGACGTGGTCGGTGTGCGGGACGGAGCCGGTGTAGGCCGCCCAGCCCTGCTCGGGCGCATACTCGCGCCACATCTTGGTGTTCCAGATGATGTAGCTGATGCCGAACCGCCGGGCCATGGCGCCGTTGTCGGCACTGAGCCACGTCACCACCGAGTCGGCGACGGCCTTCTGCTGCGGATCCTTGACGCTGAGCATCCAGTCCAGGGCCCGGCCCTCATAGTGCTCGCTGGTGTCGGCCTGGCAGGTCCTGCTGATGCCGGTCGTCCCGGTCTTGTAGTTGGCCTTCATGAGCGCGGCGAAGGCGGTCACTCCGGGCTTGTCACTGGGGTCGCAGGATAGCTGTGCTTCGTAGGGCGTCCTGATGTCGAGGGCTGCCGGAAGGGACTTCTGCGGCGCCGGGGGGACCACCGGCGCGGGTGCAGGAGTGGCAGCGTGCGCCGCCGATGCGACCCCGACCGCTACCAACGGGACCGCCAACACGGTTCCGCTCAACGTGACCAGTCGCGCTCGAACGGACATGTGTGTTTTCTCCCCACGCGTCACAACAATCCCATCAACACCAACAGTCATCAGTTTCCCCGTGCTGTCCCAGGGCCTGCAACCGCTTTGGGTGAACTACAGATCTGTAATTCTTGCGACGGCCACCACCCGGCTCCCCCCACGATCTCCCGTTCGCCGACGCCATCGGGTGGTCGGTAGAGTGACTGGCATGTCCGAGCCCGCGTCCCCGCGACTGCTCGTGGTCATCCCCGCATGGAACGAGGAGGCGACGATCGGGGACGTTATCGCTGAGGTGCGCGCCACGTTGCCCAAGGCAGATGTCCTGGTCGTGAACGATGGGTCGACGGATCGAACCTCGGACTTCGCGGCGGCCGGGGGTGCGTCCGTGCTCGACCTCCCCATCAACCTCGGTGTTGGCGGGGCGATGCGTGCCGGATACGTCTACGCGTTCCGCAGAGGTTACGACCAAACGGTCCAGCTAGACGCTGATGGACAGCACGATCCGGCCTCAGTGCCCCTCCTGTTGGCGGAGATGGATAAGGAGAACGCGGACATCGTCATCGGGGCTCGGTTCGCAGGCATCGGCGACTACGAGGTCAGCGGACCGAGGTGGTGGTCCATGCGGCTGCTTTCCGTGGTGCTCTCGCGCGTCGCGCGAACCCGTTTGACGGATACCACATCCGGTTACAAGGCGTGTGGAAGCAGCGCGATCCGGCTGTTCGCGTCGAACTATCCCGCCGAGTACCTCGGTGACACCATCGAGTCGCTCGTCATCGCGTCCCGCGCCGGGCTCCGCATCCGTCAGGTCGGTGTCGAGATGCGCCCACGGGCCGGTGGAGAACCCTCGCAAACCCCACTGATGGCGGCCGTTCTTCTTGTCCGCGCCATCCTTGCCCTGGTTGTGGCCCTTTCGCGGCCCAGCGAGCCCATCCCGAAACAGGTGGCGGGGTGAAAAGCGGATACATCTTCGCGATCTCCCTGTGTCTCCTCGTTGTGGCGCTGCTGTTCTTTCTGCTGCGGACACGCCGCATCAAGGAGAAGTACGCGGGTATGTGGATCGCCCTCGCGCTGGCGGTCATCAGCTTGGGAGTCTTCCCCAGGGTCGCCTATTGGCTGGCCGCCTTGGTGGGCGTTCAGACGCCGGTCAATCTGCTGTTCGCGCTGGCTTTTGTCGTGCTCCTCGCCGTCTGTATCCAGCTCAGCTCAGAGCTCACGAACCTCGAGGAAGAGACCCGTACGCTCGCTGAGGAGATCGCCCTCCTTCGTCTTGAGGTCCATGAGTCGCCAAGGCAAGCGACCCGGAAGTCCAGCGACTGAAGCCGGGCGCATCTCCCTACCGAACGAGGTCGGTCTTGTCACTGCATGAGGAGGGCATGACCTCGATCTGGCGACCGGCTCAGGCCCGGGGCATTCGCCGCAGAAGCGCCGATGCCAAGGTGGCACTGAACTGCATGCTCATATGGTCGCCGTCGTAGTAGACGCTCGAACCGCCGATCGCGGCGTAGCAGCGTCTGGCGTCGCAGA
>Ga0097691_1001253_pt1 | contig 19157 bp, 20 predicted proteins | sample NGESurdeep072012_8_FD_72858 | JGI IMG/M metagenome (GOLD analysis project Ga0097691, IMG submission 72858) | Arctic peat soil microbial communities from Barrow, Alaska - NGEE Surface sample 210-1 deep-072012 | ecosystem: Environmental > Terrestrial > Soil > Wetlands > Peat ... | reverse complement strand
TGCCGGAAGAGCGCAAGCCCGCTATCGGCTGGCCAGCGTGCCATGCACCAATTCCGCGCAGCGCCACGATTTATTCAGACATTTCATGAAGGACCGGAAGGGCCGTCACCGAATGCAGATTGCGCTTTTCCAGCCCGACATCCCCCAGAACACGGGGACGATTCTTCGTCTCTGCGCATGCCTTGACGTGGCCGCCCATATTATCGAACCCGCCGGTTTTCCGGTCTCCGACCGGCGCTTCCGTCGGGCCGGCATGGATTATCTCGACCAGGTCACGATCATGCGTCACGACTCGTGGTCAAAATTCGAACAATGGCGTAACGGTGGGGGTTATCGGCTGATCCTGTTCACCACCCGGGGTGTCAGTTCCTATCTTGATTATCGCTATGACGCCGATGACATCCTGCTGTTCGGGCGGGAATCCGCAGGGGTCCCCGACGACGTCGTCACGGCTGTCGACGCACGGCTGGCGATCCCGATCAAGCCCGGCCTGCGCTCGCTGAATGTCGCTGTCGCGGCGGCGATGGCATTGGGCGAGGCGCTGCGCCAAGCTGGTTCCACCATTAACGAGGCGACGCGGTGAGCTACGCGGTCAAGGAGATCTTTCTGACCCTGCAGGGCGAAGGCGCGCATGCCGGCCGCGCGGCGGTGTTCTGCCGGTTTTCCGGCTGCAACCTCTGGAGCGGCCGCGAGCAGGACCGCGCCACCGCGACCTGCCGGTTTTGCGACACCGATTTTGTCGGAACCGACGGAACGCTGGGCGGCCGCTATGCTTCGGCGGAGGCGCTTGCCGATACCGTCGCCGCGCAATGGACGGGCAGCGAAAACCGCTACGTGGTCTTGACCGGCGGCGAGCCGTTGCTGCAGGTGGACAGGGCGCTGATCGATGCGCTGCATGCGCGCGGCTTCGAGATCGGCGTCGAGACCAATGGTACGATCGATCCGCCCGACGGCGTGGACTGGGTTTGCGTCAGCCCGAAAGCCGGCGCGGACCTCGTGATAAAGCGGGGGCATGAGCTCAAGCTGATCTACCCGCAGCAGGACGCGGCGCCGGAGGCTTTCGCCGATCTTGATTTCGAACGGTTCTCGCTGCAGCCGATGGACGGACCGGACGTGATCGAGAACACCGCGCGCGCGGTCGATTACTGTCTGCGCCATCCGCAATGGCGGCTCAGCCTGCAGACGCACAAGACACTCGGTATCAGATAGGATTTGGATTTTAGCGATGTGGGAAGTGACGAAATCGTTCCGGTTCGAGGCGGCCCATGCGTTGCGGGGAACGACGCTGGGCGCGGCAAGCGAGGAAATCCATGGCCACTCGTTCCGGGCCGAGGTCACCGTGCGCGGCACGCCCGACCCCGCCACCGGGATGGTGCTGGATCTGGGCCTGCTGCAGCATGGTATGGCGGAAGTGCAGAAAATGCTCGACCACAAGCTGCTCAACAACGTCGAGGCGCTCGGGGCCCCGACGCTGGAGAACCTGTCGCGCTTCGTCTGGGAGCGGCTCCAGCACGTCGGCGCGATCGCGCGCGTCAGCATCCACCGCGACAGCTGCAACGAGAGCTGCACCTATTACGGCCCGCAGGGTTAGGTACGCCAGATGGACATGTCTGACATCGAGGATCGCAAGGCGCGCGCGCGAGCCTGGTTCGAGCGCTTGCGCGATGACATTTGCATAGCCTTCGAGAAGCTCGAAGACGATGCGCCGGCATCGCTCTATCCCGGCGACGCCGCGCGTTTCGTGCGCACGCGCTGGGATCGCACCGACCATACCGGCCAGCCCGGCGGCGGCGGGGTGATGTCGGTGATGCGCGGACGGCTGTTCGAAAAGGTCGGCGTGCATTGCTCGACGGTGCACGGCGAATTCGCACCCGAGTTCCGCGCGCAGATTCCGGGCGCGGCCGAGGATCCGCGCTTCTGGGCGTCGGGCATTTCGCTGATCGCGCATATGCGCAATCCGAACATCCCGGCGGTCCACATCAACACCCGCTTCGTCGTCACCACCAAGGCGTGGTTCGGCGGCGGCGCGGATCTGACGCCGGTGCTCGACCGGCGGCGGATCCAGGAAGACGCCGACACCGTTGCCTTTCACGCCGCGATGCAGGCCGCCTGCGACGCGCATTCGGCAATCGCCAGTTATCCAAAATACAAGAAATGGTGCGACGAATATTTCTACCTTCCGCACCGCAAGGAGGCGCGCGGCATCGGCGGCATTTTCTACGACTGGCACGATTCGGGCGACTGGGACGCCGACCTCGCCTTCACCCAGGACGTCGGCCGCGCCTTCCTGAAAATCTATCCCGAACTGGTGCGGCGCAATTTCGGCGCAGCATGGAACGCGGCCGACCGTGAAGAGCAGTTGATCCGGCGTGGACGCTACGTCGAATTCAATCTGCTCTACGACCGCGGCACCATCTTCGGGCTGAAGACCGGCGGCAATGTCGAGTCGATCCTGTCCTCGATGCCGCCGGAAGTGAAGTGGCCGTGAGACAATGACGCAACTGCCGCGCGCGATGCTGATCGATCTGGACGACACCATCCTGTCGGCCTATGGCCGCCCCGGTATCGCCTGGAACAGCGTCACCGCAGAATTTGCCGACGAGCTTGCGCCGCTGTTGCCGCAACAGGTCGCCGCGGCGATCGTGGATTCGGGGCGCAAGTTCTGGGCGACGGCGGAAGCCGAGTGGCGATTGAAGCTCGCCGAAGCAAGGCATGAGGTCGTCAGGGGCGGATTTTCCGCACTTGCTGCCGCCGGCCGGACCGACCTGTCAATGGATCTCGCGATCCGGCTCGCCGACCGCTTCACCGCCTATCGCGAAGAGCAGATGTTCGTCTTCCCGGGCGCGCATGATGCGATCGATGCCCTGAAAGCGCACGGCGTGAAGCTGGCGCTGCTGACCAACGGCGCGGCCGAAACCCAGCGCGCGAAGGTCGAGCGCTTTGCGCTGACGCACCGGTTCGATCATATCCAGATCGAGGGCGAGCATGGTTTCGGCAAACCGGACGAGCGCGCCTACCGGCACGCCATGCAGGCGCTGGGCGTAACGGCGCCGGAGACATGGATGATCGGTGACAATCTGGAATGGGAAGTCGAGGCGCCGCAGCGCCTTGGTATTTATGCCATCTGGATGGACGCTCACGGAAAAGGCCTGCCCGCGGAATCCACCGTCAAGCCCGACCGCATCATTCGCTCGCTGACCGAGTTGCTGCCTGTCGAGCGCGGATAGCGGCTGCCAAGTGCGCGAGGCGATGGTTCACAACAACTGCCGCACCGCCGCCGATATCATGACCACGCCGCCTGCGATCACGACGGCATCGAGGATCGCGGCGTGAATATGCACCGGCATGCGCTCGACGAACGCCCGGGCCAGGAATGCCCCGGGCAGCGCCAGGCCGCCGATCAGGAGGGCAAAGGCGAGCACCTGCGCGGTGACGACGCCGGCCAGCCCGAACACGGAAATCTTGATGATGCTGGTAAAGACCGAGATCACCGCGTCGGTGGCAATCACGGCGGCGCCTTCAAGCCCCGCCGCCATCAACAGCGACAGCAGGATCACGCCCGAGCCCGAGGTGCCGCCCACCACGACGCCGTAGCCCACCGCGCTGGCGCCGAGCCCGGCGTCGCCGATCCTGATGTCGCGGCGCTTGAGCAAGCGGCGCAGCGGCACGCTCGATATCAGCATGGCGCCGATCACCAGCGCCGCGCCGGCGTTTGTCAGCCGCGTATAGCCGTAAGCGCCGAGCGCGGTCGATAATGCGGCCGCCGCGATCACGATCATTGCGCGGCGGCGGTCGACATAACGCAGATAGGCGGCGGCGCGGCTGAGATTGGTGAAGATCGAGGAGATGGCGATGATCGGCACCACCGGTTCGGCCCCGATCAGGGGCACCAGAACCAGCGGCATCAGCGCGCCGGTGCCGTAGCCGGCCAGCCCGCCGACGACCGAGGCAAACAGCGCGACGCAGGCGACCAGCAGCAGTTGCAGCAACGAGATGTCGGCGAAGCCGGAAATGATGTTCACAGCCGGTGGTCGCGGGTGAATCGGGTTACGGTCTGGTCGGCGATGGCCTTCAGCGCGGTTTGATCCAGAGGGAATTCCGCCGCGAGCCAGGCGTCCTCGGCCAATGCGAGCACATGCCCGAGCGCCGAACCTTCGGCGATACCGCGGGCGATGAAATCGGCCGCCTTGAGCGGAAATTTTGGCGCGCTCCAGCGCTCCGGCAAGGTCGCCAACTGCCGCCATTGCGCGACGTCGCTATCGCTTCCCGCCCGCGCCCAGGCCAGCATCAGCCGGTCGCGGTAGCGGTCCGCGCCGAGCCGGTAGAGCCGGCGCCGCGCGGTCGCCTCGTCCATTCCGGCGAGCCGCCACCAGCGGTGGCCCATCGAATCCAGCGCCTTGGTCTCGGCATTGCTGAGCCGCAGGCGGATCGCAAGCCGCTTGGCGTCCTCGGTGACGGCGACCGCGAGCGCGCCGAGCCGGCGAACCGCGTCCGGCTGCAGTCCCAGCAAGCGCTCCGCCGCTATCATCGCCGCAAACGGTCCGGTATAGGCGACGCCGCCGAAGATCGGCAGCAGCAAGCCGCCATCGGCCATCGCTGTAATCGCGCCGGCCGCGCCTTCCGCGACCACCAGCTTGACCATCTCCATGCGCATCCGTTCCGCGGAAAGGTTCGCAAGCCCTGCGCGCGCGCGAATGCAGGCGAGATACCCGGCACGATCGGGTTCGCCGGCGCCGAAGGCGGCGTGAATTCGGAAAAACCGCAGGATGCGCAAATAGTCCTCGGCGATCCGCTGGTCCGGGTTGCCGATGAAGCGCACGCGTTTGCCGGCAATATCTTCCAGCCCGCCGACGTGGTCGTGCACGACGCCGTCGGCGTCGACCGACAGTCCGTTGATGGTGAAGTCGCGCCGCTCCGCGTCCGCGATCCAGTCGCGGCCGAACGCAACCCTGGCCTTGCGGCCGAACGTCTCGGTATCCTCGCGCAGCGTCGTGATCTCGAACGGCTGCGCCTCGACGACGAGCGTCACGGTGCCGTGGTCGATGCCGGTGGGCACGCTCTTGATGCCGGCCGCCCTGGCGCGGCGAATCACTTCCTGGGGCAACGCGGTGGTCGCGATATCGATGTCGCCGATCGGAATCTTCAATAGCGCATTGCGGACCGCGCCGCCGACCACGCGCGCTTCCTCGCCGCTGCCGTTCAGGAGTTCGAGCACGCGGGCGGTCGGACCGGATCTGAGCCAGGGCGCGTCCAGTGCTCTGATTCCGAAGTTCGCAGGCATGTGCGGCAACCTCTTATGCGAACTTCGGAATCAAAGGAGCACTGGCAAAATTTATAATTGCAGTGCCGCTTTTCGATTTGAAGTTCCTGACGCCAAGTCGCGGCATCCGGTGCAGAAACTTCAAATCGGCGGCACTGCCGGGTACACGCGCATCGCTCATTTCTCGACTCCGGGCACGAATTTGCCGTTCTCGATGTGCGCGGGAATGTAGGTCGAGTTCGGCGCGGCGCCGGAAAAATGCGCAAGCAGGATGAAACTGACGATCACCAGCAGCAGCGAGCCGAGCGCCAGCTTGGCGATGATATGCACCGGCCACGACGTCTGCACCAATAGCCCGGATCGCGTCGCGATCAAAAACAGCGCATAGACCGCGAACGGGATCAGGAAAATGCCGATTTCGGTGAAAGCCGGCCGGATCATGGCAGACAGATCCGCTCGTACAACACGCGCAGAATTCCCGCGGTCGCGCCCCAGATATATCGTTCGGCGAACGGCATGGCGTAGTACGAGCGCTCCATGCCGCGAAATTCCTTGCTGTGCAGCTGGTGGTTGGCCGGATCCATCAGGAACGCCAGCGGCACCTCGAAGGCGTCGTCCACCTCCGATTTGTTGACGCGCAGTTTGAAGCCCGGCCTTACCCGCGCCACCGTCGGCAGGATGCGGAATCCGAAACCGGTGGCGTAGAGATCGAGATAGCCGATCGGATCGACGAATTCGCGGCCAAGGCCGACCTCTTCCTCGGCCTCGCGCAGCGCGGTGTCGAGCGGAGAAGCGTCGGTCGCATCGATCTTGCCGCCGGGAAAGGCAATCTGCCCGGCGTGATCGTTGAGGTGTGCGGCGCGCTGCGTCAGCAGCACGGTCGGTTGCGGGTGGTCCACCACCGGGATCAGGACCGCGGCGGGGCGAACCGGCTGTTCGCGCGCGATGATCTCCAGCATGCGATCGGTGCCGTGATCGCCGCTCCGCGGAATGATATTGGGGTCGACCAGGCCCGGCGGAACGTCGAAGCTCAGCCGCGCGCGGCTGCGCTCGAAAAACTCCGCCGAGCTGATCGCCGCGGGATCCGTTTTCAGCATCGGCTCGTTCAAATCGCGCCCCTCACCTGCTCCGCATCGGCCATCGCAAAAAACTCGCCCGATGAATAGATCCCGAACATTGCCCGACCATCGACCACTCGCTCCTCGCCCATGTCAACCAGATCGTAGTAAAGCGCCCGCGTCACCTTGGCCCACAGATCGGCGCGGACGTGAAGATACGGGGTAAGGCCGCCGTCGGCGGCGGCCTCGAATCGCAATCGGTGGGAGGAATCGCAAGTCACCCAGTCGTCGACATTGGTCCGGAAGCGCAGCACCCGGCCCCGACTATTGCTTTCCTTGACCATCTCGACCGCCAGAAACGGCGCATCGTCGACGCGGATGCCGACCTTCTCTACCGGGGTCACGAGAAAGTGCTTGCCATCCTCGCGCTTGAGGATCGTCGAGAACAGGCGGACCAGCGCGGGCCGGCCAATTGGCGTCCCCATGTAAAACCACGTACCATCGCTGGCGATTCGCATGTCGAGATCGCCGCAAAACGGCGGATTCCACAAATGCACCGGGGGCAACCCCTTTGCGGCGGGGCTGGCACCGGCAGCGTCCCTGACGGCAGCCGTCAGTCCTTCGAGGCCTTGATGGGTGGTCTGCCCTTGCTTCGCCATTGTTTGCCCTGAGTCTGACCGCCTCGGTTTTGGCACGATTGCTGCAAGTCTTCCGACCTGTGTCCTCGACGTGTTCCGGCCGTAAGATCCCGGATCAAGTCGCCACATCGTGATGCCGTTCATACCCCGAAATACCGATAATGTGGGGATAGTTTAATTCAACAAATACATGGCCTTCGCATCAGTTTAGCATGTGGGTCATGGCAAGTCATGGCATGACGACGCCGTCGGCGGCGTTTCAGGCAGGCGCGGGACCTACGCGGGACTGAGGAGAACGAAATGGCTGGCGCAGACAGTGTCGAAAAACTCGAGGACGTGATCGTCCGCTCGGCCGAACAGGTCGCCGGTCAAATCCGCGCCGCGAAAGATGCGATCTCCACCGTCATCTTCGGTCAGGACCGGGTGATTGAAAATACCCTGGTGACGATCCTGTCCGGCGGTCATGCCCTTCTGATCGGCGTGCCCGGCCTCGCCAAGACCAAGCTGGTCGAAACCCTGGGCATTACGCTCGGACTGGACGCCAAGCGCATCCAGTTCACGCCGGACCTGATGCCTTCGGATATTCTGGGCGCCGAGGTGCTGGACGAGAGCAGTTCCGGCAAGCGGTCGTTCCGTTTCATCTCGGGGCCGGTGTTCGCGCAGCTCCTGATGGCCGACGAAATCAACCGCGCCAGCCCGCGCACCCAGTCCGCGCTGCTGCAGGCCATGCAGGAACAGCACATCACGGTTGCGGGCGCGCGCCACGATCTGCCGAAACCGTTTCATGTGCTGGCGACGCAAAATCCGCTGGAGCAGGAAGGCACCTACCCGCTGCCGGAGGCGCAGCTCGATCGCTTCCTGATGGAGATCGACGTCGACTATCCGGATCGCGACGCCGAGCGGCGTATCCTGTTCGAGACCACCGGCGCCGAAGAGACGCTGGCCAGGGCCGCCATGAACGCGGAAATCCTGGTCGCGGCGCAACGGCTGGTGCGGCGCCTGCCGGTCGGCGATTCCGTCGTGGAAGCGATCCTTTCCCTGGTGCGCTCCGCGCGTCCCGGCCCCGAGGGCGGCGAGGCCGGCAAGTTGATCGCCTGGGGACCCGGTCCCCGCGCCAGCCAGTCGCTGATGCTCGCGGTACGCGCACGCGCCTTGCTCGACGGCCGTCTGGCGCCATCGATCGACGACGTGCTGGATCTGGCCGAGCCGGTTCTCAAGCACCGCATGGCGCTGACGTTCTCCGCCCGCGCCGAAGGCCGCACCATTCCCGACGTGATCAGGCAATTGAAGACGCGGATTGGTTGATGGCCCCAGAGACCAAGCACGCAGCCAGGGAGATCACAGCAATCCGACGTGCCGATGGCGAAAGCCGAACGCTCGCCGCATCGCTGCCGCGTCTCGTGCTTGAAGCCCGCCGCATCGCCGCCAATGTGATTCACGGCCTGCATGGACGGCGGCGTGCCGGCGCCGGAGAGAGTTTCTGGCAATACCGCCGCTTCGTTTCGGGCGAACCGTCGCAGAGAGTCGACTGGCGGCGCTCGGCGCGCGACGATCATCTCTATGTCCGCGAGCAGGAATGGGAGGCCGCGCATACGGTATGGCTGTGGCCGGACCGCTCGCCGTCGATGGCGTTCGCCTCCAGGCAGGCCCGCGACAGCAAGCTGGAACGCGCGCTGATCGTGACCTTCGCGCTCGCCGAGCTCTTGGTCGCCGGCGGCGAACGCGTCGGTATCCCCGGCCTGATGAACCCGACCTCAAGCAGCAGCGTGATCGACAAGATGGCGCAGGCGATGCTGCACGACGACGCGGACCGCCTCAGCCTGCCGCCCTCGTTCGTGCCGTCGGCGCTGGCCGAAATCGTGGTGCTGTCGGATTTCTGGTCGCCGATGTCAGAGATCAGGAACATGCTTGCGGGATTGTCGGCATCCGGCGCGCACGGCACGCTGGTCCAGATCGTCGACCCGGCCGAAGAAAGCTTCCCCTATTCCGGCCGCATCGAATTCGTCGAACCGGAAGGCGGCGGCGTCATCACCGCGGGCCGCGCCGAAAAATGGGCCGGCGACTACGTCGCCCGCGTCGCTTTTCATCGCGACGAGATTCGCGCCGAGACCAACAAGCTCGACTGGCTGTTCTCGACCCACACCACCAGCCGCTCGGCCGCCGAACTGCTGCTGTTCCTGCATTCGGGCATGATGGTGAGCAAGGGCAGCACACGGACCGTCAAAGCGGGGCGCAGCGCATGATCGCGGGCCTCCCCCTCTCTTTCGCCGAACCATTCTTGCTGCTGGGTCTGCTAGGCCTGCCGGTGCTGTGGTGGCTGTTACGGGTCATGCCGCCCCGCCCGCGGCGCATTGAATTCCCGCCGACGCGGCTGTTGTTCGACATCGCGCCGAAGGAGGAAACCCCGTCGCGGACGCCGTGGTGGCTGACGGCCTTGCGCCTGCTGGCGGCGGCGCTGGTAATCCTGGCGGCCGCCGGACCGACCTGGAATCCGCAAACTGGCATGGCCGGCTCCAGCTCTCCGCTGGTGATCCTGCTCGACGACGGCTGGAGCGCGGCCTCGAGCTGGGACACCCGGATCAAGGCCGCGGACGAGCTGATTGCGAATGCCGACAGCGGCCGGCGCGGTGTTGCGCTGGTCCCGCTGTCCGACCCCGCCCGCGACATCACGATCATGCCGGGCGGCACCGCACGCGTGGCGTTGCGCCAGCTCGCGCCAAAGCCCTATTCGATCGAGCGGGTTGAAACCCTGCCGGCGATCGAGCGTTTCCTGAAGGCGACCGGCGACTGCGAGATCGCCTGGCTGTCGGATGGCGTCGATACCGGGCGCGGACCGGAGTTTCTCGAAGGCCTGAACAAAACCATCGGGGATCGCACGTTGACGGTTTTTGAAGGCGGCACGCCATCGCCGCTTGCCCTGGTCGCGGCCGAAAATGCCGCGGCGAAAATGACCGTGAAGGTGTTGCGCGCCGACGGCGGCATTGCCGCCGGCGTGGTGCGCGCGATCGACGCCAAGGGATCGCCGATCGGCGAGGCCCGCTATAGCTTTGCACCGCAGGCGCGCGAGACCGAAGCCGCGTTCGATCTTCCGGTCGAGCTGCGCAACGACATCGCGCGGCTTGAAATCGCGGGCGAACGCTCCGCGGGCGCGGTCCAACTGCTCGACAAGCGATGGCGCCGGCGCTCGATCGGCGTCGTCAGCGGATCCACCAATGATACCGCGCAGCCTTTGCTGGCATCGACCTTCTATCTCACCCGCGCGCTGGCGCCGTTCGCCGATGTGCGGCTCGGCGATCGCGGCGCGCCGCAACAGGTGATCAGCCAATTCCTCGACCAGAAGCTGCCGATGATCGTGCTGGCGGACGTCGGCACGCTGTCGCCGGAGATTCGCGAACGTCTGGCCGCGTGGATCGATCAAGGCGGGGTGCTGGTGCGCTTCGCCGGGCCGCGCCTGGCGCAGGCCGATGACGACCTGGTGCCGGTCAAGCTGCGCCGCGGCGGCCGCAGCCTCGGCGGCAGTCTGACCTGGGAAAAGCCGCAGCACCTGGCCGCGTTCACCGCCGATGGACCGTTCGCCGGCCTTGCCGTGCCGAAGGACGTTACCGTCAACCGCCAGGTGCTCGCCGAACCGGATGCGGTGCTGGCGACCAGAAGCTGGGCCTCGCTGGAAGATGGAACGCCGCTGGTGACCGGTGAACATCGCGGCAAGGGTATCGTGAGCCTGTTTCATGTCAGCGCCGATATGCGCTGGTCCGATCTGCCGATGTCGGGCACCTTCGTCGAGATGCTGAGGCGGATTGTCGATATTTCCGGCTACACGTCCAATCCGGGCGCGGGCGTCGCGGGCGAAGCCAATGCCGAAACGGTGGCGCCGCTGCGCACGCTCGACGGTTTCGGCGCGTTCGGGCCGCCGCCCTCGACCGCCAAGCCGCTCACCGCCGACTTCCGGGATCGGGCGACACTGGATCATCCGCCCGGATTCTACGGTCCGGCCGACGGTCCGCTCGCGGTGAATGCGCTGGCGGCCGCGGATCGCATCGCGCCGCTCGATATATCGACCTTGCGCGCGCGGCGCGCGAGCTACACCAATGCCGAGCCGCGGGATTTGCGCGGCATTCTGCTGTCGTCGTCATTGGCCTTGTTCCTGATCGACGCGATCATCGTCGCCCTGCTCGGCGCCGGCATCGCAGCGTTGCTGAGGCGCCGCGCAGCCCCCGCCGCACTGGCGTTCGCCATTATCCTGGCCGCGATGTCGGCCGCGCCACAACCGTCCCGCGCCGACAACAGCGACGATTTCGCGATGAAGGCCACCTCGCAAACCCGGCTCGCCTATGTCGTCACCGGTAATGCCGACGTGGATTCCATCGTCCAGGCGGGCATGGCCGGACTGACCTTGTTCCTGGCGCAACGCACGGCGCTGGAAGCCGGCGACCCGGTCGGCGTCGATCCCGCCCATGACGAGCTGGCGTTCTTCCCGCTGATCTACTGGCCCGTGGTGCCCGGAGCGGCAAGGCCGCCGCAAGACGCCATCAACCGTATCGACGCCTATATGAAACAGGGCGGCACCGTGCTGTTCGACACCCGCGATGCCTTCGAGGCCTCGCCCGGAGAAGGCGGCGCGTCGCAGACGCCGGGCATGCTGGCGTTGCGCAATATCCTGTCGTCGCTCGACGTTCCCGAGATCGAGCCGGTGCCGCGCGAACATGTAATGACCAAGACCTTCTATCTGCTGCGCGACTTTCCCGGCCGGTTCAACACCGGCCAGACCTGGGTTGAAACCTTGCCGCGCGGTGACGACGACGAAGAGACGTCGCGGCCGGCCCGGGGCGGCGACGGTGTCTCGCCGATCATCATCACCTCCAACGATCTCGCCGGCGCCTGGGCGATACGCCCGGACGGCCAGCCGATGCTGCCGCTCACGCCGGGCGAGCCGCGACAGCGCGAATTTGCGTTCCGCGCCGGCGTCAACATCGTGATGTATACGCTGACCGGCAACTACAAGGCCGACCAGGTGCATGCGCCGGCTCTGATCGAGCGGTTGGGACAATAGGGCCGCGATATGCAGTATGGCATTGCGTTTACGCCGCTCGTCCCCACGCTGGTGCTTTGGCTCGCGGTCGCCGCCATTGTTGTGATCGCAGCCTTGCTGCTGCTGGGCCGGACACGGGGTGCTGCGGTGCGCGTCACCGCGCTGGCGCTTATTCTGCTGGCGCTCGCCAATCCGTCTTTTACCCGTGAAGACCGCGAGCCGTTGTCGTCGGTGGCCGCCGTCGTGATCGACAAAAGCCCCAGCCAGAACTTCGGCGAGCGCACCCGCGAAACCGAGAAGGCTCGGGAAGCACTGGTCGACAGCCTCAAGAAGATAAAAGGCCTGGAGGTCCGAGTGGTCGAAGCCGGCCAGGCCGACGGCGAAACCGACGGCACCCGACTGTTCGGCGCGCTGTCGTCGGCGCTGTCAGACGTTCCCGTCGATCGCGTCGCCGGCGCCTTCCTGATCACCGACGGGCGGGTGCATGACATTCCCGCCAACGCGGCGGCGCTTGGATTTCAGGCCCCGGTGCATGCGCTGATCACCGGGCGCAAGGACGAACGCGACCGCCGCATTGCGATTTCCGCCGCGCCCCGTTTCGGCATCGTCGGACAGGCCCAGACCATCACCTACCGGCTCGACGATCAGGGCGTCAGCGGCGACCGCGCCAAGGTCGTGGTGCGCCACGACGGCGAAGTGATCAACGAACGCACCGTGCTGAGCGGTCAGACCGTCAACATCGATGTCGATATCAAGCACGCCGGCCCGAACATCGTCGAGATCGAAGCCTCTCCGCTCGAGAATGAACTGACGCTGGTCAATAACCGCGCGGTGGTCGCGATCGACGGGGTGCGCGACAAGTTGCGGGTGCTGCTGGTTTCCGGCGAGCCGCATTCCGGAGAACGCACCTGGCGCAACCTGCTGAAATCCGACGCCAGCGTCGATCTCGTGCATTTCACGATTTTGCGCCCGCCGGAAAAGCAGGACGGAACGCCGATCAACGAATTGTCCCTGATCGCGTTTCCGACCCGCGAGCTGTTTCAGCAGAAGATCAACGAATTCCAGTTGATCATCTTTGACCGCTACGCCCGCCAGGGCGTGCTGCCGATCGCGTATTTCGACAACATCGCGCGCTACGTGCGCGCCGGCGGCGCGGTGCTGGTGTCGGCGGGCCCCGACTACGCTTCGACCACCAGCATCTGGCGCACGCCGCTGGATTCGGTGCTGCCGGCTGAACCCGTCGGCGTCACCGAGAAGCCGTATTACGCGCATCTCAGCGACGCCGGCAAACGCCATCCGGTGACGCGCGGACTGGAAGGCTCAGGCTCCGAGCCGCCGCACTGGAGCCGTTTCTTCCGCACCGTCGAGACGCGCAATGCGACCGGCGCTCCCGTCATGACCGGCGCCGACGGCAAACCGCTGCTGTTGCTGTCGCGATTTGGCGAGGGCCGCGTCGCGCTGCTGCTGTCCGACCATATCTGGTTGTGGGCGCGGGGCTACGAGGGCGGCGGCCCGCATCTCGACCTGCTGCGGCGAATGTCGCATTGGCTGATGAAGCAGCCCGACCTCGACGAAGAAGCCTTGCGTCTGCAGGTCCAGGGCCACGATCTGGTGGTGCTGCGCCAGACCATGGCCGACAGCGTCGCGCCGGTGACGGTGACCTCTCCGACCGGCGCGACCCGCCAACTCACCCTGAGCGAAAGCGAACCGGGAACATGGCGCTCGACGATCCCTGCCAACGAACTAGGTCTGTGGCAAGCCAGCGATGGCACGCTGAAGGCGCTGATCAATGTCGGCCCCATCAACCCGAAGGAATTTTCGGAAGTCACCTCCACCACCGAAATGCTCAAACCGCTGCTGCAAGCCAGCGGCGGCGACGCCCGGCGCGTCGTTGATGGCTCCGGCATCGAGCTTCCGCGCATCGTGCCGGTGCGCGCATCCGGCGTGTTTCGCGGCGACGGCTGGATGGGCGTGAGGATGCGCGATGCGAGCGTGGTCCGGGGCGTCGGCGTGCTGCCGTTGTTCGCCGGCCTGATCGGCTTGCTGCTGCTGCTTGGCGCGTTCGCCGCCACGTGGCTGCGCGAAGGGCGCTGACCGCAACGCTATCGCACCATGCTCCAGTCCGGGCGGATCGCGCCGGAGACGTTGGCGAATGCGCCATCGGCGAGTTCCGCCACCAGCAGGCGGCTGTAGTCGACCGGTCCCGGCATGGTCGCCCGCCCTTTTGGAACCGGCTTGAAGCCGACGCGGCTGTAATACGCTTCGTCGCCGACCAGCAGCACGAGACGATGCCCCTTCGCCTTCGCGTCCTTCAGCGCGCGGTCCAATAGCGCCCGGCCGACGCCGCGGCCGCGGAACGGCGGCTCGACCGTCAGCGGTCCCAGCAGCAAGGCCTTGGTATCGCCGATGCAAACCGGCAACTGGCGCACCGAGCCCACCAGCAGCGTGCCGATCCGGGCGGTGAACGACAGATCGAGCAAGTGATCGACATGCTCGCGAAGCCGGTAGGCGCTCAAGACGAAGCGGCCGGGCCCGAACGTGCGCTCGTGCAGGCGCTCGATCGCCTGCGCGTCGTTGGCGGCTTCGGCCAATATCGTGAGAGAGAGGTCGCTCATGGTCAGGCGCGGGATAGCATCTGGCAGAGGCGCGGTCCATCGTCCCGGCCCCGCCAAATTGCGGGCCGCATCAGTCCTTGCTGCTGGGAGATTGAGACAAATAGGCCAACAGCTTTATCTCGCGGCGTCCGCGCGTCACCGTATCCAGCACCAGCCCGGACGATACCGAAAGCACCGCCAGAATCATCAGGCCCATCGACAGAACCGCGGTCGGCAGGCGCGGAACGAGGCCTTCCTCGAGGTAGGTGACGATGATCGGTATCGCGAGACCGATCGAAACCAGCATCAGGAAAAATCCGATGGCCGTGAAAAACCGCAGCGGCTTTTCCGACCGGTAGAGTTTCATGATGGTGGCCAGAATCCGAAAACCGTCGCGCCAGGTGTTGAGCTTGCTGAACGATCCCTCCGGCCGGGCGTAATACGGCGTTTCGATCTCGGCGACCGGCAGCGCCAGCTCGAGCGCATGCACGGTCAGTTCGGTTTCGATCTCGAACCCGTCGGACAGCACCGGAAAGGACTTGACGAAGCGGCGCGAGAACACGCGATAGCCGGAGAGAATATCCTTGAAGGCCTGGCCGAAAACCGAGGACAGAAAACTCGTCAGCATCCAGTTGCCGGTGCGATGGCCGCGCCGATAGGCGGCCTCAACCTGATCGACGCGAAAACCCACCACCATGTCGAGATGATCGGTCATCAGCCTGTCGATCATGCGCGGGGCGCTGGTAGCGTCATAAGTCGCGTCGCCATCGACCAGCACATAAATATCGGCGTCGACGTCGGCGAACATGCGCCGGACCACGTGGCCCTTGCCCTGGCGGCGCTCGCTGCGCACCTCGGCGCCGGCCTCGCGCGCCACCGCCACGGTGCGGTCGGACGAGTTATTGTCGTAGACGAGGATCCTGGCCGACGGCAGCGCCTTGCGAAAATCGGCAACCACGGTTGCAACCGCAGCTTCCTCATTGAAGCACGGCACCAGAACCGCAATCCGCGGCTGCACCGGCTGCGGCTGCAGGAATTCCCGCTGCGCGAATTGCTCGAGCGCCGCCGCCATGCCGGCCAGATCGCCGCGAAGCTTCGGCGGCTGTCTTGAATCCGGCGCGGCGCCCATGGAATAATCCTTAACGATCGTTAGGGTTTTGACCCCCGATCATAAGGAGCGATCGCTAACGATCTCTAACGCCAGGTCGCGATCGGGATTCGGCCTTCAAGCGCCTCTGATATCCGCAGCCGCGTGCCCTCGGTCGTCTCCGCCGGCAGCGCGCTTGCCTCGAAGAAACCGCAGGCGACGATCTCGCGGTTCGGCTCGGGCGGGCGGTCCTGGCGGAAATGCCGGATCAAATAGACCGCGACGTGGTCGCGGCGGGAGACGTGGCTGTTGAAGAACAGACCATGCAGGGCCGGTTCGCCCACCAGTTCAATCCGTCCCTCCTCCGCCAATTCGCGTCGCAGCGCATCGCGGAAGGTTTCGCCGACCTCGACGCCACCGCCCGGCAAGTGCCAGCCGGCGACATAGCTGTGCTTGACCAGGAACACCCGGTTGTCGCCGTCGAGCACCACGGCGCGGACCCCTAGCGTCATGCCCCGGGCGAAACGCCAATAGAGATGAAACATCCGCCGCAGCGCAGGCTCGAAGCTCGTTCGTAAGGACTGCTGGCTCATCGCCACCGAATTCTCAGATTTCCCGACATCGCGTTTGATCCTTGCATCGCGGCGGCCAGCTTGCCATTACATTCCCGAAAATTCACAGGATATCACGTGATGATCGTGCCGTGGCTCACTCCGGCAAGCCGTCCGACCGGATGCAGGTGATGGCGGCATTCACGCTGGCCCATTTGTCCGACCCGCATCTTCCGCCGCTGCCCGCCGCGCGGCTTCGCGATCTCGCCGGCAAGCGCGCGCTCGGCTATCTCAACTGGACCCGCAACCGCCATAAATTCCACCGCCGCGACGTGCTCGATGCGCTGGTGGCCGACCTGCAGGCGCAGTCGCCGGACCACATCGCTATCACCGGCGATCTCGTCAATCTGGCGCTCGAAGCCGAGTTTGCGCCGTCGCGGGCATGGCTGGAGAGCGTCGGCACCCCGGATCGCGTCACCGTGGTCCCTGGCAATCATGACGCCTATGTTCGTGTCACCCAGCATCGCTTTGCGGAAGCCTGGGGAAATTATCTCAAGAGCGAGGGCGGGCCCGGTGGCGGCGTCGAATTTCCGTCGCTGCGCCGGCGCGGCCCGCTGGCGCTGATCAGCGTATCGTCGGCGGTCCCGACTCCGCCGCTGATGGCGACCGGGCGGGTTGGGCGTGCCCAGCTTGCGGAGCTCGAGCGCATCCTGGCGGGCCTGTCCGCCGGGCAGGCGTTTCGTGTGCTGCTGATCCATCACCCGCTGCGTTCGAATTCGCGCATCAAGCGGCTGACCGATTCTCACCTGCTGCTCGCGCTTCTGAAACGGCACGGCGTGGAGCTGGTGCTGCACGGCCATGATCACGTGCATTCGACGATATGGATCGAGGGGCCGAAGGGGACAATACCCGTGGTCGGCGTGCCTTCGGCGTCCGCGGTCGCCCATGGCCACTACCCCAACGCGGCCTATAATCTGTTTTCGATCGAGCGCGACGGCGCGGCATGGCGCTGCGAGCAGACCGTCCGGGGCATGGACGAGCAGCTGCAGATCCAGCAATTGCAGAAGACGCGGCTGATCTAGAGATTACGCAAGGTCGCGAACAGCGCGAGGCCAAACAGCGCGACCGCGCCGACCACGAAGCCGAGCGCGAAGATCCAGAACCCGCCGCGGCGCGGCTTCTCGATCGCAGCCGGCTCCGGCGCCGGCGTGGCCACCAGCGCATGTTCACGCTCGATCATGCGGCGGGCGACGTAATCGGTGATGGCGTCGACGATGACGGCGACCTCGTGGGATTCGGCGATCACGATGCGGCCGAAGCGGGTATCCTGCACGAAGCGGTAGATGCGCTTGTCGCGCCCCATCAGGACATGGGCGACGACATCGATCCACAGCCGTGGTGTATCGCCCTGGCTGATGCCGCGGTCGAACAGATCGACCCGCTCCGGAATCTGCACAAACAGCGGCTCGAGCGCCTCGTTCAGGATTTCGAGCCGCGCCACTTCGGCATCGCGCAGGTCGACCACGACGCCGGTGCGATCGGCCGCCTCGATCCGCGCCTGCCGCAGCGCGTCGCGCAGGCGAATCGGCCGCGCGCTGCTGACGGCATCGCTCCCGGTATTTTGCGCGTCTGACATCCGCTTGATCACCTTTGTCCCGATGAGTCCGAACCCCGCTAACCTATCAGTAACGGTGTTTTCCGCAAAGGTCCTTTGTTGCCAAGGGTTTACACCTTTCGTTTCGGCACCTCGCCGCCGCTTGCGGGGCGAACAGACGCGAGCGGCCCCATCCGGGATGACCGAATGGGGCCGCTCTCTTCGCCGGACGTCGTTCGCCGACCGGCCGAAAGGCCGATCAGGCGGTGACCCGGGCGGGCTCTTCCACGATGGAAAAGCGCACGCCGGCCTTGTGGCGGTTCTCTTCCGAGACTACGCGCCAGGCGTCCTCGGCCTCCTGGCGGGTCTTGAACGGACCCTGCACCTGGGCCGAGCCTTCCACGAGCTTGTGGAAGTTCATTGAACCGAACTCGCCGCCAATCACCCAGAAATTGCTGCCTTTGGTCATCATAGTCTCCTGTTGTTCAGCTGTTACTCAGCCGCCTGAACCTTGATTTCCTCGCGCTGCGCCTTGAACTGCGCGGCTTCGGTCGAGTCGTGGAGCGCTGTGGTCGACGAGGTGCCGCCGGTGATGGTGGTCGACACCAAGTCGAAGTAGCCGGTGCCGACTTCGCGCTGGTGGCGCGTCGCCGAATAGCCGTGCTTTTCCGAGGCGAACTCGGCCTGCTGCAGGCGGGAATAAGCCGCCATGCCCTCGGCCTTGTAGCCGCGCGCCAGTTCGAACATGCCGTGGTTGAGCGAGTGGAAGCCCGCCAGCGTCACGAACTGGAACTTGTAGCCCATCGCGCCGATTTCGCGCTGGAATTTGGCGATCGTCGCCTTGTCGATGTTGGCTTCCCAGTTGAACGACGGCGAACAATTGTACGCCAGCATCTTGCCGGGATAGACCTTGTGCACGGCCTCGGCGAATTCCCTGGCCTCTTCAAGGTTCGGCGTCGAGGTCTCCCACCACAACAGGTCGGCATACTTCGCGAACGCGATGCTGCGCTTGATGCAGTGAGCCAGACCGGTGCTGGGCTTGAGGCGGAAGAAGCCTTCCGCGGTGCGCTCGCCGGTGATGAACTCACGATCGCGTTCGTCGACGTCGGCCGTGATCAGTTTGGCGCTTTCCGCGTCGGTACGCGCCAAGACGAAAGTCGGCGTGCCGCAGACGTCGGCGGCGAGCCGCGCCGCGACCAGGTTGCGCTCATGCGCCGCGGTCGGGATCAGCACCTTGCCGCCCATGTGGCCGCACTTCTTTTCCGACGCGAGCTGGTCCTCGAAGTGAACGCCGGCCGCGCCCGCCTCGATATAGGCCTTCATGATTTCGAATGAGTTCAAGGGAC